>ENA-OOXE01000058-OOXE01000058.1-human-gut-metagenome-genome-assembly--contig:-NODE-58-length-120713-cov-12.121708_pt1 | contig 120713 bp, 106 predicted proteins | sample MGYA00241585_ERZ501339 | MGnify/ENA primary metagenome ERZ501339 (study PRJEB25962, sample SAMEA1972463) | human gut metagenome | biome: human gut; feature: human-associated habitat; material...
ATTTTTATGCTTTATAGGCTACCGGAAAGTGAACGGGTATGCTCCGGAATATGTAATCGTCCCGAATCGTGCGGTCGTTGGAGCTTTAATGTACTACTCGATGAAGCCCAATCGTGCGGTCGATGAAGCCTCAATGTATACACGATGAGATCCCATCGTGCAATCAACAAAAAAGGGTGCACCTCGCGGCACACCCTTTTCCTATATGGCGTATACAGAATTATTCAGCTTTGGGGGCTTCCTCTGTAGTAGTTTCAGCTGTAGCTTCAGCAGGAGCTTCAGTTGCAGCAGCAGACTTCTTAGAACGACGAGTACGAGTAGCTTTCTTAGCAGCTGTCTTAGCCATGTTCTCATCGTAGTCAACGAGTTCGATGAAACACATTTCAGCGTTGTCACCCAAACGATGACCGGTCTTGATGATACGAGTGTATCCACCCGGACGGTCAGCAACCTTTACAGAGATTTCTTTGAAAAGTTCAGTTACAGCGAACTTGTCCTGCAAATTGCTAAATACAACACGACGTGAGTTAGTTGTGTCATCTTTAGATCTTGTAATCAGAGGCTCAACGAACTTCTTCAAAGCTTTAGCCTTCGCAACAGTCGTAGTGATTCTTTTGTGCTTGATCAAAGAACATGCCATGTTTGACAACATTGCATTTCTATGAGAAGCAGTACGACCCAAATGGTTAAATTTCTTATTATGTCTCATTGTTTATTCTTTATCTAATTTATACTTAGAAATATCTGTTCCAAACGACAGATTCAGACTCTCGAGCAAATCATCAAGCTCAGTGAGCGATTTCTTACCGAAGTTACGGAACTTAAGCAGATCGGTCTTGTTGAACTGAACCAGATCACCGAGTGTTTCCACATCAGCAGCCTTCAAGCAGTTCAATGCACGAACTGACAAGTCCATATCAACCAACTTGGTCTTCAGCAATTGACGCATGTGAAGAACTTCTTCATCGAATTCTTCATTGCCGTCAACATCTGATGTTTCAAGAGTGATCTTTTCATCAGAGAAGAGCATGAAGTGATAAATCAGGATCTTCGCAGCTTCTTTCAATGCTTCCTTCGGGTGAATGGAACCATCCGTCGTAATCTCAAGCACCAACTTTTCGTAGTCAGTCTTCTGTTCAACACGATAGTTTTCAACAGCATACTTAACATTGCGAATCGGAGTGTAAATTGAATCGATAGGAATTACGTTCACATCGGTACAATATTCACGGTTTTCGTCAGCCGGAACATATCCACGACCTTTGTTGATCGTAATATCCATCTGCATAGTTGTCTTTGAATCTAAATGGCAAATAACTAATTCTGGATTTAACACTTCAAATCCGGTCAAATACTTACCAATATCACCTGCCTTAAATTCAGTTGAATTCTCAACGGTAATGCTTACCTTTTCATTTTCGAATTCCTCAACTACTTGCTTAAAGCGAACCTGCTTTAAGTTCAAGATAATGTTAGTGACATCTTCCTTTACACCGGGGATTGTTGCAAACTCATGCTCCACACCATCGATGTGAATCGTGTTAATTGCATAACCTTCCAGTGAAGAGAGAAGAATACGGCGTAAAGCATTACCTACGGTAATACCGAAACCGGGCTCAAGCGGACGGAACTCGAATTTTCCGAATTTGGAATCCGCTTCCAACATTAATACTTTATCAGGTTTTTGAAATGCTAATATCGCCATGAAATTAATTATTATTTAGAGTACAATTCAACGATCAAGTGTTCTTTAATGTTTTCAGGAATGTCTGCTCTTTCCGGAATGTGCAACATTTTACCAGTCTTAGAGTTTTCATCCCATTCCAACCAAGGATATTTGCTGTGATTGAATCCAGCCAAAGCGTTACCGATAACTTCCAGTGACTTTGATCTTTCACGAACACCTACCAGCTGACCCGGTTTTACAGAGTAAGAAGGAATGTTAACCACCTTACCGTCTACGGTAATGTGCTTGTGTCCAACCAACTGACGAGCAGCAGCACGAGTAGGAGCGATACCCAAACGGAACACTACGTTGTCCAAACGACATTCAAGGCTCTGCAACAGGATTTCACCGGTAATACCGTTAGCGCTTGCAGCCTTTTCAAACAAGTTACGGAACTGTTTTTCCAACACACCGTATGTATATTTAGCTTTCTGCTTTTCAGCCAACATGACACCGTACTCAGAAGTTTTTTTGCGACGGTTGTTTCCATGCTGTCCGGGAGGATAGTTTTTCTTAGACAAAACTTTATCTGCTCCGAAGATTGCTTCACCGAATTTACGTGCAATTCTAGTTTTTGGTCCAGTATATCTAGCCATTTCTTTTCTAATTTAATTGTTATTAATGAACTCAATTTGTTGCAGCCGCGATTACAGAAAGGAATGCAATCCATTATTTAACAAAATCAAGTTACATCTGAATAGGTTATCTTTATTATACTCTTCTTCTTTTCGGAGGACGACAACCGTTGTGAGGCAATGGAGTAACATCAATAATTTCTGTAACTTCAATACCTGCTCCGTGTACCGTTCTGATAGCAGACTCACGTCCGTTACCCGGACCCTTTACGTAAGCTTTTACCTTTCTCAGGCCAAGATCATACGCTACTTTAGCGCAATCCTGAGCAGCCATCTGAGCTGCGTAAGGAGTGTTCTTCTTAGAACCTCTAAATCCCATCTTTCCTGCTGAAGACCATGAGATAATCTGACCTTCACTGTTTGCCAAAGAAACGATGATGTTGTTGAATGAAGAATGAACATGCAATTGTCCATTTGCATCAACTTTCACATTTCTTTTCTTAGCTGCGACTGTTTTCTTTGCCATATCAACAATTATTATTTAGTAGCTTTTTTCTTATTTGCAACTGTTTTCTTTCTTCCCTTACGTGTACGGGCATTATTCTTAGTGCTCTGTCCTCTAACCGGCAGGCCCAGACGATGACGAACACCACGATAGCAACCAATATCCATTAATCGCTTAATGTTCAACTGTACTTCTGAACGAAGATCACCTTCAACCTTGTATTCAGCACCGATAATTTCACGGATCTTAGCAGCCTGATCATCAGTCCAATCCTTTACTTTCAGGTCACGATCAACACCTGCCTTGTCCAAAATCTTTGCTGAACTACTGCGTCCGATACCATATACGTATGTCAACGCAATCTCACCTCTCTTGTTCTGAGGCAAATCTACACCAACTATTCTTATAGCCATATACTAAATTATTTTTTTTGCAAAAATAATAAATTATCCTTGACGTTGTTTATACTTAGGATTTTTCTTGTTAATAACATACAAACGGCCATTACGTCTGACGATCTTACATTCCGGCGTACGTTTTTTTAATGATGCTCTTACTTTCATATCTTATATTTCTTTTATTTATATCTAAAAACAATTCTTCCTTTAGATAAGTCATAAGGAGACATCTCTACTCTGACCTTATCTCCAGGCAGTATTTTAATGTAATGCATTCTCATCTTACCAGAAATATGAGCGGTAATCTCATGTCCGTTTTCCAGTTCAACGCGAAACATTGCATTAGACAATGCTTCAACGATTACTCCATCTTGTTCTATTGCAGATTGCTTTGCCATATTAAATTGCTTTATCTCCTAATACTTGTTCTATAAATTCAAATGATGATAAAATATCAGCCTTTCCCAGACCTACAGCTACCGTATGTTCAAAATGTGCTGCGCACTTGCGATCTCGCGTCCGGACTGTCCAGTCATCACTCTCCATCACAACGTGCCTGTCACCCAAAGTGATCATCGGCTCGATAGCGATACACATCCCTTTTTTCAGAAGTGTCCCGCTTCCCCGGGATCCATAATTGGGAACTTGAGGATCTTCATGCATCTTATGTCCAATTCCATGTCCGACGAATTCACGGACAACTCCGTAAGATTCCGCTTCGCAATGGGTTTGAACTGCATATCCGATATCACCGATACGCTTGCCGTGAATGGCATTTTCAATTCCTTTATAAAGAGCTTCTTTTGTCGTCTTTAAAAGTTTCCGTATCTCTGGATCAACCTCCCCTACACAAAATGTATAAGCAGAATCACCACAGAAACCATTCATACACGTACCACAATCCACAGAAACAATATCGCCTTCCTTCAAAGGTATATCATTCGGGATACCATGGACGACCTGTTCATTTACAGAAGTACAGAGTGTACCAGGAAAAGGTTCGCGTCCAAAAGGATTCGGAAACCCCTTGAATGTCGGAATCGCTCCATGGTCTCTGATAAACTCCTCTGCAACTTTATCCAGCTGACGGGTTGTAACTCCCGGCTGTATCATTTTTGCTACTTCAGCCAGAGCCATCCCCACTAGGAGATTGCTCTGACGAAGGAGCTCTATTTCATCATCTGTCTTAAGAAAAATCATCCGAGATCAGTTTAATAAGCAGCAACACTTCCTGAACGTCCCTTGATTCTTCCAGAACTCAAAAGTCCATCGTAGTGGCGCATCAACAAATGGCTCTCAACCTGTTGCAATGTGTCGAGAACAACACCAACCAAGATCAACAATGAAGTTCCACCGAAGAACTGGGCAAATTCAGCCTGTACTCCAAAAATACCGGCAAATGCTGGCAATATTGCAATAATGGCAAGGAAGATTGATCCAGGGAGAGTAATTCGAGACATTACTGTATCGATATAATCAGCAGTGCTCTTACCTGGTTTGATACCCGGAATAAATCCGTTGTTTCTCTTCATATCTTCAGCCATCTGGTTCGGATTAATCGTAATTGCTGTATAGAAATAAGTAAAGACTATGATCAATACTGCAAATACCAGATTATACCAAAATCCAGTATGATCAATCAATGCACGGGCAATACCACTGGCACTCTCAACATTGGAATACCCAACGATCGTAATCGGAATAAACATAATGGCCTGTGCGAAAATGATAGGCATTACGTTTGCTGCATTAACCTTTAACGGGATATACTGTCTGGCTCCACCATATTGTTTATTGCCGACAATACGTTTTGCATATTGTACAGGAACCTTACGAACACCCTGCACCAGCATAATAGCTGCAGCGATGACTGCCAGCAGGCAGACAAGTTCGATCAGGAACATGATAATACCACCTGCGCCCGGAGAAGCCAAACGGGAAACAAATTCACCGGAGAAGGCCTGGGGCAAACGAGCAATGATACCCACCATAATGATCAATGAAATACCATTACCAATACCCTTGTCTGTGATTCTCTCACCAAGCCACAGGACAAACATACTACCCGCCGCCAATATAATGGTAGAAGTAGCAATAAAGAAAGTCCAATCTAATGAAGCATTAAGAGCAGGACCAGCTTGCATCTTCAGGTTAATCAAATATGACGGTGCCTGGAAGATCAAGATGATGATTGTCAAAATACGGGTATACTGATTGATCTTTCGACGTCCACTTTCGCCTTCACGCTGCAGTTTCTGGAAATAAGGAACTGCAATCGCCAGCAACTGAATCACGATGGATGCAGAGATATAAGGCATGATTCCCAACGCGAAAATAGATGCATTAGAAAATGCACCACCAGAAAACATATTCAACAAAGCAAGAAGACCCTCACTCGTTTGTTCATGCAACTTAGACAGCATGTTCGGATCAATACCCGGCAAAACGACGTATGAACCAAATCTATAGATTGCAACAAACAATATAGTAATGAGGATCCGTTTTCTCAGATCCTCAATATTCCATATATTTTTTAATGTTTCAATAGATTTTCTCATTGAATCAGAGTTTTACTGCATTACCACCAACGGCTTCGATTGCAGCTACTGCGCTCTTTGAGAAAGCATTTGCTTCAACATCAAGCTTAGTAGTTAAACTACCGTTACCAAGAACTTTCACTAATTGGTTAGAAGAAATGAAACCAGCTTCAATCAAATCGTTAATACCTACCTTAGTCAGATTCTTAGCATCAGCCAATGCCTGAATGGTATCGAGATTAACTGCTTTATATTCAACTCGGTTAATATTCTTAAAGCCAAATTTCGGAAGACGACGCTGAAGAGGCATCTGACCACCTTCAAAACCGATTTTTCTAGAATAACCAGATCTTGACTTTGCGCCTTTATGTCCTCTCGTAGAAGTACCTCCCAGACCTGAACCAGCACCACGGCCAACTCTTTTTCTAGTTTTTACTGAACCTTCTGCAGGACGTAAAATATTTAATTTCATATCGTAAAATCCTTTAACGTTAACAATATATTACTTAACAACTGTAACCAGGTGTTTTACTTTCTCAATCATACCCAGAATGGAAGGAGTCTCTTCGTGTTCAACCACACGATTCAATTTACGAAGACCCAGTGCATCCAAAGTTTTCTTCTGATCTGCAGGAGCACCAATTCTACTCTTTACTTGTTTAATCTTAATAGTTGACATGTTTATCCTCCTTATCCTCTAAATACTTTTTCCAAACTTACACCTCTGTTCTGAGCAACCATACGAGCATCGCGCATTTCACTCAAAGCCAAGATAGTAGCTTTTACCAGATTGTGGGGGTTAGATGAACCCTTTGACTTAGCCAAAACGTCAGTAACACCAACACTTTCCAATACAGCACGCATAGCACCACCAGCTACCACTCCAGTACCGGTTGAAGCCGGCTTGATGAATACCTCAGCACCACCAAACTTAGCTGACTGTTCGTGAGGTACAGTACCTTTCAATACAGGTACACGAGTCAGGTTCTTCTTGGCTGACTCTACACCTTTTGCAATAGCTGCAGTTACTTCACCAGCTTTACCAAGTCCCCAACCGATGATACCATCTTCATTACCAACTACAACGATAGCTGAGAATGTAAAGGTTCTACCACCTTTGGTAACTTTAGTTACACGATTGATTGCAACCAGTCTATCTTTTAATTCTATATCGTTAGTGATCTTAACTCTGTTATTAACTGCCATAATTCATTAAAATTTAAGTCCACCGTTACGAGCAGCATCAGCTACTTCTTTTACTCTCCCATGATACAAGTAACCATTACGGTCGAATACGACAGTCGTAATACCAGCTTCCTGAGCTTTCTTAGCAATCAGTTCACCAACCTTAGCAGCCTGTTCCTTTTTCGGCATTGTAGCCATGCCCAATGAAGAAGCAGCAGCCAGTGTCTTACCGCTCAAATCGTCGATAACCTGAACATAGATCTGCTTGTTACTTCTGAATACACTCATACGCGGACGTTCAGCGGTACCTGAAATCTTGTTGCGTACTCTATATTTGATCTTGATTCGTCTTTCTATTTTTGTTGTCATAATTGTACGATTTTATGTGAATTATTTAGCGCCAGCTGACTTACCAGACTTTCTACGAATTTCTTCACCAACAAACTTAATACCTTTTCCTTTGTAAGGTTCAGGCTTACGGAAAGAACGTATTTTTGAACAAACCTGACCGAGCAGCTGTTTGTCACAAGATTCCAATATAATAAGAGGGTTCTTATTTCTTTCTGATTTAGTTTCTACCTTAATTTCGGGAGGCAACTGCATAAAGATGTTATGAGTATAACCCAAAGCGAAATCAATGATATTACCATTGTTTGAAGCACGGTAACCAACACCGACAAGTTCCAGCTCTTTCTTGTAACCTTCAGAAACACCAACCACCATGTTGTGGATCAAAGCACGATACAAACCATGGAAAGCGTGACGCTGTTTCAGGTTATCCAGCATGGCACCTTCGTCTTCTTTCAACACCACGTGTCCGTCTGCAATTTCTACATTGATTGCAGGATTTACAAACTGACTCAATTCACCTTTCGGTCCTTTTACATTCACTACGTTATCCTTAAGAGTAACTGTTACTCCTGCAGGAATACTAATAGGCAATTTACCAATTCTTGACATAGCTTACCCTCCTACAATTAATATACATAGCAAAGAACTTCACCACCAATCTTCAGAGCGGCAGCTTCCTTGTCTGTCATCACACCTTTGGAAGTAGATATAATAGCAATACCTAATCCATTAATAACTCTCGGCATGTCCTTGTAGCCAGTATACTTACGCATACCCGGAGTAGATACTCTTTCCAGCTTCTTGATAGCGTTAACCTTGTTAACTGCATCATACTTCAAAGCTACTTTAATAGTACCTTGAGGACCATCTTCAACGAACTTGTAGTTCAAAATGTAACCTTTATCAAACAGGATTTTAGTAATCTCCTTTTTCAAGTTTGAAGCAGGTACTTCTACAACTCTGTGCTTTGCACTAATTGCATTTCTCAATCTAGTGAGAAAATCTGCGATTGGATCTGTCATATAAATTAATTGTTAAATTAATCAGGACTACCCTGACAATATTTAATAATAAAAATTACCAGCTTGCTTTCTTAACGCCCGGGATCAAACCGTTAGAAGCCATTTCACGGAACTGAATACGTGAGATACCAAACTGACGGATATAACCTTTAGGACGTCCTGTTAATTTGCAACGGTTATGCAAACGGATCGGATTTGCATTTTTAGGCAGAGCCTGCAATTTCTGAGCAGCTTCGAAAGCTTCTACAGGATCACCAGTGTTTACAATTTTCTTCAACGCTGCACGCTTCTCAGCATATTTAGCAACCAGTTTAGCTCTTTTTACTTCGCGAGCCTTCATTGATTCTTTTGCCATAACTTATCAATCTTTTTTAGCGTTCTTAAATGGTAAACCAAATTCCTTCAGCAGAGCATAACCTTCTTCATCAGACTGAGCAGAAGTTACAAAAGTAATGTTCATACCCAAAATCTTTGTGATGCTATCGATGTTGATTTCAGGGAAGATGATCTGCTCCTGAATACCCAAAGTGTAGTTACCTCTTCCGTCAAACTTGCTTTCAATACCTTTGAAGTCACGGATACGGGGCAATGCAACCTTCACGAGCTTTTCAAGGAATTCGTACATTCTTTCACGACGCAAAGTTACCATCACACCGATAGGCATTTTTTTACGCAACTTGAAGTTAGCGATATCTTTACGTGATACTGTTGCAACAGCTTTCTGACCAGTAATAGCAGTCAGCTCGTTAATTGCGACATCAATAATCTTCTTATCAGCAACAGCCATTCCCAAACCCTGATTGATAACGATCTTCTTCAGCTTAGGAATCTGCATTGTTGAAGTATACTGGAACTGATTCTTCAACGCAGGAGCAATGCGCTCTGCATATTCTTTCTTAAGGCTTGCAGTATTACTCATCATTAAATCTCCTCTCCTGATTTTTTAGCATAACGAACAAATGTTCTTCCATCAGCACTCTCTCTTCTACCAACACGTGTCGGTTTACCTGTCTTAGGATCAACCGGATTCAGGTTAGAGATGTGAATAGGAGCTTCCATCTTCACAATACCACCCTGAGGATTCTTTGCGTTAGGTTTGGTACTCTTAGATACCATATTGATACCTTCTACCAATGCACGTCCTTCTTTAACAAGAACCTTCAATACGCGGCCAGTTTTACCCTTGTCTTCACCAGAGTTTACGTAAACTGTATCGCCTTTCTTAATATGTAATTTACTCATTACTTAAATCTTTTACAAAATTAAAGTACTTCAGGTGCCAGTGAAACCACTTTCATATTTGCATTACGCAACTCTCTTGCAACCGGTCCAAAGATACGACTTCCTCTAATTTCACCTGCATTGTTCAACAAAACGCAAGCATTATCATCAAAACGAATGTAAGAACCATCAGCACGACGGATTTCTTTCTTAGTACGTACGATCAGAGCCTTAGACACTGCACCTTTTTTAATATCACTTGAGGGGATAACACTCTTTATTGAAACAACAATAACATCCCCAACAGAGGCATAACGTCTCTTTGTTCCGCCTAAAACGCGGATACAAAGAGCTTCTTTAGCACCACTGTTGTCACATACTGTAAGTCTGGATTCTGCTTGTATCATAATTACTTAACTCTTTCTACAATTTCAACCAATCTCCATCTCTTAGTTTTGCTCAAAGGACGAGTTTCCATGATACGAACAGTATCGCCGATCTGGCATTCGTTCTTTTCATCGTGAGCATGGTATTTCTTCGTTTTAGAAACGAACTTACCATAAATAGGGTGTTTCTCCTTAAACTTAGCAGCAACAGTAATGGTCTTATCCATTTTATTGCTAACTACAACACCAGTTCTTTCTTTTCTTAAATTTCTAGCTTCCATGAGGACCATTATTATTTGTTAAGTTCTCTCTGACGCAATTCTGCTTTCATACGTGCAATCGTTCTGCGCAAGCTCTTGATTTGTGCAGGATTTGCAAGCGGAGAGATAGAATGATTCAAAACCATCTGATTATAATTGGCAACTTCAGTCTGAATTCTTTCTGCCAATTCGTTGGTAGCTATTTCTCTAATTTCTGCGATCTTCATAACTTATTAAGCATTTTGACTTGCGTCGTAATCACGTCTAACAATAAACTTTGTTGTAACAGGAAGTTTTTGAGCTGCAAGACGCAAAGCCTCTTTAGCTACATCAAAAGGTACTCCCTCTACTTCAATCAGAATACGTCCCGGAGTTACAGGAGCTACGAAACCTTCTGGAGAACCCTTACCTTTACCCATACGTACATCAGCAGGTTTACGAGTGATTGGTTTATCCGGGAAGATACGGATCCAAATCTGACCCTGACGTTGCATATATCTTGTTACAGCGATACGAGCTGCTTCAATCTGACGACCAGTAATCCATTTAGTCTGCAGTGACTTGATACCAAAAGTACCAAAAGCCAACTGATGTCCTCTCTGGGCGTTGCCTTTAGCGCTACCTTTCTGCTGTCTTCTGAATTTTGTCTTTTTCGGTTGTAACATAATTCCTAAAATTCAAACTCGTTAGCGATTGTTGTTTTTCTTTCTACGGAAATTCTTTCCTGCATTACCGCCGTTGTTTCCACCACGGCTGGTTTCCTTGCTCTGAGTAAAGTTAGGAGCCAAATCACGCTTTCCATAAACTTCACCACGGCAAATCCAAACTTTAATACCCAGCAGACCAACCTTAGTCAAAGCTTCAGCATGACAGTAGTCAATATCTGCACGGAAAGTATGCAACGGCGTACGTCCTTCCTTATACATTTCAGAACGTGCCATTTCAGCACCATTCAGACGACCAGAGATCAAAATCTTGATACCTTCAGCGCCCATACGCATCGTGTTAGCGATAGCCATCTTGATAGCGCGACGATATGCAATCTTACCTTCTACCTGGCGAGCGATGTTATTAGCAACAATAACAGCGTCAAGTTCCGGTCTCTTCACTTCAAAGATATTAATCTGAATGTCCTTATCAGTGATCTTCTTCAACTCCTCTTTCAACTTGTCAACTTCCTGACCACCTTTACCAATGATAATACCCGGACGAGCTGTACAAACAGTAATTGTCACCAATTTCAGCGTACGTTCGATAACAATTCTTGAAACGCTGGCTTTTGCAAGTCTGGCATTCAGATATTTACGGATTTTGCTGTCTTCCAGCAAAGCATCACCATAGTTCTTGCCACCGTACCAATTAGAATCCCATCCTCTGATAATTCCTAAACGGTTGCTTATCGGATTAACTTTTTGTCCCATCTAGTCTTAATTTTTATCATTAGTATTCTTAGAATCAACGAACAAAGTCACATGATTTGAGCGCTTACGAATTCTGTAACCTCTACCCTGCGGAGCCGGTCTCATTCTTTTCAAGGTTGCTCCCCCGTCAACATAAATTTTGGTTACAAACAATTCGCCATCTTCAGCTTTCCGTTCGTTTTTCTGTTCCCAGTTAGCAATAGCAGAGCGTAACAACTTTTCCACTCTGGCAGAAGCTTCTTTAGAAGAAAACTTCAATACACCAAGTGCTCTGTTTACTTCCATGCCACGAATCATGTCAGCCACGAGACGCATTTTACGCGGAGAAGTAGGCACATTTTGCAACTTGGCAAAATACATGGTTTTAAGGGCTTCTTTTCTCTTTTCAGCCGATATTTTTTTTCTTGCTCCCATTATTTATTACTTTATTATTTTCAAAAAGCGTCCTGTTGTTATTTTTTCTTATTACCAGCATGACCACGGAAAGTACGTGTAGGAGCAAATTCTCCCAACTTATGACCTACCATGTTTTCGGTAACGTAAACAGGAATAAACTTGTTTCCGTTATGAACTGCAATTGTATGCCCTACGAAATCAGGCGAAATCATTGAAGCTCTAGCCCATGTCTTAACAACTGATTTCTTGCCGCTTTCATTCATAGCCAGCACCTTGTTTTCCAGTTTTACATTAATATATGGACCTTTTTTTAATGAACGACTCATAAATACTCAATTAATCAGTTGTTATTACTTTCTTCTTTCAATAATATACTTAGAAGACTGTTTCTTCGGTGCTCTAGTCTTCAAGCCCTTAGCATACAAGCCTGTACGTGATCTCGGGTGACCTCCAGACTGACGTCCTTCACCACCACCCATCGGGTGATCAACAGGGTTCATAACAACACCACGGTTGTGAGGACGACGACCTAACCAACGAGAACGTCCTGCCTTACCAGAGCTTTCCAACGCATGATCAGAATTACCTACACTACCGATAGTAGCCTTACAAGCACTCAAGATCTGTCTAACTTCACCTGAAGGCAATTTGATAACACAATACTTACCTTCGCGAGAAGTCAACTGAGCAAAGTTACCAGCCGATCTTACCAAAGCAGCTCCCTGACCCGGACGCAATTCAATATTGTGAATTACAGTACCGACCGGAATGTTTTCAAGCGGAAGTGCGTTACCAATCTCAGGCGTCGCATTCGCTCCAGACATCAGTGTGCTGCCAACTTGCAGTCCATTAGGAGCAATAATGTATCTCTTTTCACCATCAGCGTAAAACAACAAAGCGATACGAGCCGAACGGTTCGGATCGTATTCAATAGTCTTAACGACTGCTGGAACACCGTCTTTATTTCTCTTGAAGTCAATCAAACGATATTTTCTCTTATGACCGCCACCGATGTAGCGCATAGTCATCTTTCCTACGTGGTTACGGCCACCAGTAGAACGCTTTCCACATACAAGAGATTTTTCTGGTACCGATGCAGTAATTTCTTCAAAAGTACCAATAATTTTGTGTCTCTGCCCCGGTGTTGTGGGCTTAAATTTACGTACTGCCATCTTTTATTTAAATATTGCTATAAAAATCAATAGTATCACCTTCTTTCAATGTCACAATTGCTTTCTTATAAGCATTTGTACGACCATTGATAAGTCCAGATTTAGTATAACGGCTCTTGTTCTTTCCTGCATACTTGATAGTATTTACAGAAATAACAGTTACATTATACAAAGCTTCGATTTCACGCTTAATTTCCAATTTGTTAGCATCGGGACGAACAATAAATCCAAAGCGGTTGAACTTTTCTGATATTGCCGTCATCTTTTCCGTAACCAACGGTTTAATTATCATTCCCATATTACTTCAGCCTCCTCTAATTATTTAACTAAGGTTTCCTCGATAGCTTTCAATGCGCTCTCAGTCACAACAAGTGTTTCTGCGTCCAACACCTTGTAGGTATTCAGCGCAGAAGCAACCATAACATTTGTACGCTCTAAGTTTCGAGCAGACAAATATACGTTTTTATCTGCACCTGACAAAACCATAAGAAGCTTTTTACCAGATACTTTAAGATTATTCACAACATTTACGAAATCTTTAGTCTTGGGAGCTTCAAAAGTGAAGTCTTCAACAACTACAATGTTGTTAGCCTGAGCTTTGTAAGACAAAGCAGACTTACGAGCCAAAGCCTTTACTTTCTTGTTCAATTTGAACCAGTAATCACGCGGTTTCGGACCGAATACACGCGCACCACCTACCAACAGCGGAGAGTTGATATCACCACGACGTGCACCGCCTCCACCTTTCTGACGGCCCAACTTACGAGTAGAACCACTGATTTCGCTTCTTTCTTTTGATTTGTGAGTTCCCTGGCGCTGGCTAGCCATGTACTGCTTTACATCCAGATAGATAGCGTGATCATTCGGAGTGATTCCAAAGATAGACTCGTTCAGAGTCACCTTTCTTCCGGTTTCTTCACCCTTAATATTTAAAACGTTAACTTCCATTATTTCTCAATTATTACGATTGAACCTTTGTAACCCGGAACAGAACCTTTGATCAAAAGCAGGTTGTGTTCAGGAATAACCTTTAATACTTGCAAGTTGTGAGTAGTTACTCTGTCACCACCCATCTGTCCGCCCATGCGCATTCCTTTGAATACTTTTGCAGGGTAAGAACAAGCACCGATAGAACCCGGTTTACGAGCACGGTTATGCTGACCGTGAGTTGTCTGGCCTACACCACCGAATCCATGACGCTTAACAACACCTTGGAAACCTTTACCTTTAGAGGTACCGATTACGTCTACATAGTTAGCATCATTGAACAGTTCTACAGTGATAGTATCACCTAAATTCAATTCTTCTGAGAAATCTTTGAACTCGGCCAAGTGTCTCTTCGGAGTTACTCCAGCTTTTTTAAAGTGACCCATCAACGGTTTAGTAGTGTGTTTTTCCTTCATGTCCTGGAAACCTACCTGAACAGCTGCATAGCCATCTTTTTCTACACTCTTAATCTGAGTAACTACACAAGGACCAGCTTCGATAACAGTGCATGGTACATTCTTACCATCAGCACTGAAAACGGATGTCATTCCGATTTTCTTTCCTAATAATCCTGGCATTTCAGTTAAATTTTAATGCATTAAACTTTAATTTCTACTTCTACCCCACTCGGTAATTCCAATTTCATCAACGCGTCTACAGTCTTAGCTGTTGAGCTGTAGATGTCGATCAGTCTCTTATAAGAAGACAATTCAAACTGTTCACGTGACTTCTTGTTTACGAAAGTCGAACGGTTTACAGTAAACACACGCTTGTGAGTAGGCAATGGAATAGGACCGCTCACGATAGCGCCTGTAGCTTTCACAGTTCTTACAATCTTCTCAGCAGACTTATCTACCAGATTGTGATCGTAAGATTTCAGTTTAATTCTGATTTTCTGACTCATTAATTTAAATTTTAAAGTTATATAATATAAGGAGAAGCACGAGGGCTAAGAGTCATTCGCTAGCCCTCATCTGCTTCTGGTTATTTTTGTTTTATTAGATCAAATCTACGCGACCTTTAACTTCTTCAAGAACGGCCTTAGCAATAGAGTTAGATACCTGAGCGTGGTGATCGTAAGTCATAGAAGAAGTTGCACGACCTGAAGTGATAGTACGCAAAGCTGTTACATAACCGAACATTTCTGCCAGCGGAACCATTGCTTTTACAATACGAGCACCAGAACGGCTTGTTTCCATACCTTCAACCTGTCCACGACGCTTGTTCAAGTCACCGATAACGTCACCCATGTTTTCTTCCGGAGTTACAACTTCCAGTTTCATGATCGGTTCAGTCAAAACGGGTCCTGCCTTAGCACAAGCATTCTTGTAAGCCTGAATTGCACAGATTTCAAATGACAACTGGTCAGAGTCTACCGGGTGGAATGAACCATCCTTCAGAACAACCTTCAAAGAGTCAAGCGGATAACCAGCCAACACACCATTCTTCATAGCAGTCTGGAAACCTTTCTGTACAGAAGGAATGAATTCCTTAGGCACGTTACCACCCTTCACTTCGTCGATGAACTGCAGACCGCCCTGCTTCCAATCTTCGTCAACCGGACCTACAGAAACGATGATATCTGCAAACTTACCGCGACCACCAGACTGTTTCTTGTAAACTTCGCGCAATTCAACAGTCTTAGTAATAGCTTCCTTGTAGTTAACCTGAGGTTTACCCTGATTACATTCAACCTTGAACTCACGTTTCAGACGGTCGATAATGATATCCAAGTGAAGCTCACCCATACCAGAGATAATAGTCTGGCCAGACTGTTCGTCAGTCTTAACAGTAAATGTCGGATCTTCTTCAGCCAACTTAGCCAAACCGTTAGACAGTTTATCCAAGTCTTTCTGAGTCTTAGGCTCTACAGCGATACCGATAACCGGTTCCGGGAATTCCATAGACTCCAATACGATCGGAGCTGTTTCATCACACAGAGTATCACCAGTACGGATATCTTTGAAACCTACACCTGCACCGATATCACCAGCGCTGATCAAGTCAACAGGATTCTGTTTATTTGAATGCATCTGGAACAGACGAGAAACACGTTCTTTCTTACCAGAGCGAGAGTTGTAGATATAAGAACCAGCTTCAACTTTTCCTGAATAAACACGGAAGAAAGTCAAACGACCTACATACGGGTCAGTTGCAATCTTAAAGGCCAAAGCAGAAGTCTTTTCGTTTTCATCCGGCTTACGGTCTTCTTCAGCACCTGTTTCAGGATTCTTACCAATGATATTCGGAGTATCCATCGGAGAAGGCAAGAATGCACAAACGTAATCCAACAGAGTCTGTACACCTTTATTCTTAAATGAAGAACCGCAGAACATCGGTACGATTTCCATCTTCAAAGTACCTGCACGCAGTGCACGCAAGATTTCTTCTTCAGTAATAGTAGAAGGATCGTCAAAGAATTTTTCCATCAAAGCATCGTCGAATTCAGCTACTTTTTCGAGCATTTTTTCTCTCCACTCGTTAGCTTCATCAACCAAATTTGCAGGAATTTCTTCAACATCGTAATCGGCACCCATTGTTTCGTCATGCCACAAGATAGCTTTCATCTTGATCAGGTCAACCAGACCCTTGAAATTTTCTTCAGCGCCAATAGGAATAACAACAGGGCACGGATTTGCACCCAAAACATCCTTCATCTGACGAACAACTTCAAAAAAGTCAGCACCTGAACGGTCCATCTTGTTTACATAACCAATACGAGGTACGTTGTACTTGTCAGCCTGACGCCATACAGTTTCTGACTGAGGTTCAACACCACCAACAGCACAGTAAGCAGCAACAGCGCCATCAAGAACACGCAAAGAACGTTCTACCTCAGCAGTAAAGTCCACGTGTCCCGGAGTGTCAATCAAGTTGATCTTATATTTGTTACCTGCATAGTTCCAGTATGTAGTAGTGGCAGCTGAAGTAATTGTAATACCACGTTCCTGCTCCTGCTCCATCCAGTCCATCGTAGCAGCGCCATCATGTACTTCACCGATCTTATGAGTCAAACCAGTATAGAACAAGATACGTTCAGAAGTGGTAGTTTTACCAGCATCGATGTGCGCCATGATACCGATGTTACGGGTCAAATGCAAATCATGTTTAGCCATTTTAATTCCTTCTTTATTAAATTATTACTTGATTGATTAGAATCTGAAATGTGCAAAAGCGCGGTTAGCTTCAGCCATACGGTGCATATCTTCCTTACGTTTGAAAGCACCACCCTGCTCATTGTATGCATCCAGAATTTCAGCAGCCAATTTATCAGCCATTGATTTTCCGCCACGTTTACGAGCGAAAGCAATCAAGTTCTTCATAGAAATTGACTCTTTACGGTCAGGACGAATTTCAGTAGGAACCTGGAATGTAGCACCACCGATACGGCGAGACTTAACTTCCAACTGAGGAGTTACATTATCCAAAGCTTTTTTCCAAACTTCCAATGCTGATTTTTCTTCACCCGGAAGTTTAGTTTCGATAGACTTCAATGCGTTGTAGAAGATTTCGTAAGAAGTATTCTTCTTTCCATCATACATCAGATGGTTTACAAATTTAGAAACCTTCTGATCGTTAAATACCGGATCCGGAAGGATCACACGTTTTTTAGGTTTTGCTTTTCTCATTTTGTTTGATAATAATGTTTAGTTTGGGGCTGCATTTCTCGTCTTCTTCAACGCCTCCTCTGAGGCATTTACTCAACCTTAAAGCTTTTCCAACAAACCAAAACGAATTAATAAAAGTCTTTCCTTGTTAAAAAAGATTGCGTACGGTCAAGAAATCAATTACTTCTTACCTTTTGCTGCGGGAGCCTGTCCTGGTTTCGGGCGCTTAGCACCGTATTTAGAACGTCTCTGTGTACGGCCAGCAACACCTGCAGTATCCAAAGTACCGCGAACGATGTGATAACGTACACCCGGAAGGTCTTTCACACGACCACCACGTACCAATACGATTGAGTGTTCCTGCAAGTTGTGTCCTTCTCCCGGAATATAAGAGTTGACTTCCTTAGAGTTTGTCAGGCGCACACGAGCAACCTTACGCATTGCTGAGTTCGGCTTTTTCGGAGTTGTAGTGTACACACGAACGCAAACGCCACGTCTCTGAGGACATGAATCCAGCGCCGGAGACTTACTCTTATCTGCCAGAACTGCTCTTCCTTTTCTTACTAATTGTTGAATAGTAGGCATCTTGTTTGATTTTTAATTATTATTATATTGTTTATTGTTTTCCGTACCTTTCACGAAACTATACATTTCGGGCTGCAAAATTACAAATAACTTTTTAATAAACAAACGGTTTTCAAATAAAATACTTTCTTTCGACTAAAAAAAAGAAAAGGCCCCGAATCAAGCTCTCAAAATTATTTCATTTTCTCCTTTTCTCAGGAGGAAAATGATTCAGGATCTCTGGCTGAGTCTGCAACATCGGATGCCGGACGCACCAGCAAAGCACTTAATTCCCATAACACATAGATAGGCATAAACACCAGCATCAGCGTAAAAGGATCGGATGAAGGAGTAATGACAGCTGAAACAATCAGCAGAACTAAGATTGCATGTCTCCGGTATTTATGAAAAAAACTCCGGTTCAGAATACCCAGCTTCGACAAAAGAGCCGACAATAAAGGGAGTTCAAAAATAATTCCCATCAGAAATATCAATGTCAGGAAATTATCCATATAAGAATCAAGCGACAGCTGGTTGGTTATCGACGGGCTCAATTCATACGTATAAAGAAAACGCAGTGTCATGGGAAACACCAGACCATAACCGACAAAACAGCCCAGAAAGAACATGAGTGTTCCAAACAAAAAGGCAGCTCCTACCCCTCTTTTCTCACGTTCATACAGAGCCGGACAAACAAAACGCCAGATTTCATACACGAGATAAGGGAATGTAACCAACAAAGCCAGCCAGCAGGACAGAGTCATGTGAATAAAAAACTGTGAGGCCAGACGGATATTGACGACCTCCACATGGAAAGAAGTTTCCATAAAATCCGGAACAATCCATGAACGGGCCGCAGTCTGTTTAATCATCTGATAAAGAAAAAAATCATCCCGGCATGGAGCCATCACAACCTGCTCAAACAAATATGGAACAAAGACAAATCCCAGTAGCATGCAAACCGTCCACACGGCCAGCACACGGATCAACATCCAGCGCAGAACCTCAAGATGATCCCAAAAAGACATTTCTGATTTTGTTGACATATTCGCCAGTCACGGATTTTCTAGAATTACTACATCAAATCGGCCTTCCCAATAGCCGTTCAAACTGTCACAGGCTGCCTGAAAAAAACGCTTCGGGCTTTTTAAAAAACGTTTCGGCCTTTTCAGTAAAACGCTTCGGCGTATAAGACAAAACGTCCCGACGTTTTCCGGATGAAAGGAAGCAAGGCTGCTTATAGCCAATAAAAAACTGAGAACCAGCAGAATAAGTTCTGTCGGTTCTCAGCTATATCTTTCAAGAATTAAGCTTCACCCTTGAAATCGCTCAAAGGGGGAACGAAAGTCTTGCTACCAGCATTCTGCTGCTGTTCTTCCGGCATACGGATCGGACCGAAGTTCTGTTCATACTTGTTCACGTTATCCTGCAAAGCATACATCAGACGTTTTGCATGTTCCGGAGTCATAACGATACGTGACTGCACACCAGCCTTCGGCAATCCCGGCATAATACGAACAAAGTCTACAATAAACTCTGAAGTAGAATGAGTGATGATAGCAAGATTGGCATAAGTACCTTGAGCTACTTCTTCCTTCAGCTCTATCTGGAGCTGGTTATTTTTGTTTTCGTTTTCCATAATGGTTAATCTTTGATTTAATTATTTATTCTTAATTGCACCGGCAAAAATAAGGAAAAAGTTGAATCTACCGGCATAAATAAAAGAAAAAAATATTTCCTCCGGCATATCACTCGGGCTTTTTCTCCGATGCTTTTCTGATCAGAGCCCGCTTGTCAAGCTTCACCTCACCTTTCACCAGTTCCGGTATATTGAAGGAATACATAAAGTTACGATAGAACTGAGGATCGGACTGTGGTACGGCAAATGGTTTGCTCCAATGCCCTTCTCCATCCACATGCACCAGATAAGGGTGAGTATAAAGCCCATCTACCCGACGACTGCTGAACACCAGCCAATGTCCGTTACTGCTCCAGGAATGATAACTTTCCACATCATTACTGTTCACACCTTCCAGTTCCGAAACCTGTCCGGTCTTCAGATCAACCATCATCAGATCTGCATCTTTATGCCAGATTGAAAAATTCCCATACGAAGACAAGGTAAAGACCAGAAAACGGCCATCCGGAGAAACCCTCGGGAAGGACACACTTTTATTCTTCAGACGTCCATTATATAAGGTATCCACCTGCGTTCCGAAACTTCGGCTTTCAGCATCAAAATCAATCGAACACAAACTATATTTCACCTGATCAAACTCGTAAGGCAATGTTTTTGCTTCAGCTGAACAGAAATAAAGTTTCTTCCCGTCAGGCGAGAAGGCAGGGAATGTTTCAAAAGCTGTCTGTTTCATCAGTAACGAATCGGCCAGAACGGCATCACGTTCCAGGTCATAGACGACCACATCGGAGGAGAAATCAAACACCTCAATCCGGTTCCGGTCATTCTGATGAAAAGCCTGCTTCGTCTGGTTCATGGAGAAAGCAATAAATCTTCCAGAGGAATGCCATGAAGGATAAACCAACGACTGTACCTTGCCATTGATCTTAGCCTCCAGCCGTTTCACTCCATCCGGTTCGCTCAGATATGTTCCGCCCAGTTGGGCACGCATGTGAAACACCATACGATCCGGCTCCCGGTTATTGAAGGAATGACAATTCATACAGTTATGCTGCGTCTTCTCATTGGTCAATATTGATTTCTGTTCGAAAGAAGTCAGGTCACGCTGGTATATTCCCATCCGGTTCCAGAGTTCATACCCCGGCTCAATCAGGCGATATACCAGAAAAGCATCCAGTTCGTCCGGAGAGATATGCCAGAAGAAGGGTTCATACATACACCATCGGCCGTCTTTGCGAACGTACACTTTCACCTGCAGAGAGTCACCCACTGAAGACTCCAGCAGTTCATGCCATTTCTTTTCCGGGATCAGAAAAGAACCGTCTTCTGCGTCTACTATCAGTTTATCCTTACGACCCGAAATAACAGCAACGGCTTTCTCTGCTTTCTCTTCCAATGCAAAGCGCAAAGGAGCTATGTTCGAAGGAATTGTTACCCCGGTATAATCCGGGAAAATGGCCGGACAACCCTTCAGTGTCTGTTCCGATACAGGTTCCTGCGGTGAACAGGACATCAACAGACCCAGGAGCATGGACAGACAACCTGTGCGCCCCACATATTTCATAACAGTCTTTTTCATCAGCGTCTAAACATATAATAATACCAATAAGTGTTTCCATACGAGCCTTGCAAGCCATACATCTGTCCTGATCTCCGTGCCGACAGAACAGCCTGCCGGTAAGCCTTGAAGCGTTGCGCCACCTGCGGAGTCACTCCATAATCTGCCCACACCTCTTCTTCTCCTTCATGCACCTGAATAACGGCTTCCTGAAACAGACGAGGCATCGGCTTCATGCCTGGCATTCCCTTGGTGTGTTCAATAAAGTCACGAATCGCCTTCATATCCTTGCTCAGCAGGCACATAACACCATAATACTGAAAAGCCGGACGCCAGGAAGTATTCGAATGGATAATCTGTTCCAGATTTGGAATCAGCTGAGTTTCATTGGTCAATCCGGAAAGATGCTGCACACATGCATACCGTCCTCCCAGTTCCGGATCTGCTTTCATCTTCTCCGGATGTCCGAGGAACTGTCTATACCGACTCGCTTTGTCGACATAAGCCAGTGTCTGTTCCAAGAGGCGAATGTATTTCTCAGCCACATTATCATAACCGTAAATCAGATTAGTCTGAATCAGACGCAAAAGCAAGCGGGGATTCACCGCCCGTTCGGAAGCGATCATTCCCTCAAAAGCCATCTCCTGTGCCAAAGCCACGTTTCCCATCTGATAATAAATGTCACTCAACAACGTAGAAGCATTGACCGAACGGTTAGAAGGAAGCACCAGCCCCTGCGGGCCGCATTGCTTATAGTCAAACAGACGGTCTCCTAATTGATCCAGATGCGACAACGCCAGGTTCTGATAACAGGCATGCATCATATTTCGATCAGACCGCAGGCCGGGGAAATCCAGGACTTCCTGCCATTGTCCAGTCCGACAGTAATAATCGAGAGTTTTGGCCTCATAGTTTTTCACGGAATTATAGCGGAGACTTCCCGAATGCATCAGCCAGGCAAGCAGAACAATCTGAGCAACGGGCAGGCATATCCTTCCCCACCGTCCCGCAGAAAAAGTTTTCCGGCTCAACAGACAGGCGGCTGTCAGATTCAACAAGCAGGCCCATCCGGCATAGGCAAGCATAGCCGGAGGATTTAAGCGAGAATGATAATAGGCATCAGACGTCAACAGGAAACGCCATTCCAGCACAATATCCTTATAATATAAGGTAAGAGGAACAATTCCTGCAAGAAGTAACAGGCATAAGGCCCACCACTTCTGCGAGGTTTGTCTTGTAAACAGATCAGCCATAACCACACCTGCTACTGTCAACAAACCGTAAGGACCGACGAAATAATAGCCGAAAATTGCCCATACTCCTGTAATTACCCAACGGAACAAATTCTTCCGGACAGCCAGACAAACATCCAGCATCAACAAAGAAATCCACAAAGCCAGTGTTCCTTCCCAATGGTAATTGAAATCTGTCTGTATCCACAGCAAGGCAACCGACGGCAGAAAGTAGAACAACGGAGCAAGGATATTCGGAGCTATGCGTTTCCAATATCTGGACATCTGCCAGGCAATCATTGTAAACAGCAAAGCAGACAAAACTGCTCCTGCATAAGAATAAAAAAAGAACTGAGTCAGAAAAGCGGCCAGATAGATCACTACTCCCCCCGGCTGCGAAAGAGTTTGCCAGGCGTAATCACTGTCAAAGCGAAAGAGGTAAAACTGTTCCGCATAAAAATAATTGTAAGCAAAATAATGCTGACAGTACCCAGTCATCAGGATAAAAACCAAAAGCCATCCTGCTACCTGTCCTGCCCGATTTAATTTGATCATAGTAAAAATTTTTAGAAGGTTTAAAGAAGAAACCCTTTCTCCGGTCTTCTGTTTTGCCGACAAAAGTACCGATAAGAAAGGGTTTCTCAAAAAAAATCAGGTTATAAAATAAAACAGGCAGGCCTGACAAATTCTGTTTATCCTTACAGACGGATGGTCTCCTCCAGACGGATATCCTGAGAGGATGCACCAACCCGGATTACGAAATCTCCTTTTTCGAAGACCCATTTCCGCTTCTTACTGCTGAAATAAGAGAAATCATCCTGAGTCAGTTTCAAAGTTACAGTCTGTGTCTCTCCGGGTTTCAGGTTTACTTTTTCAAATCCTTTCAGCTCCTTCACCGGACGGGGCTCACCTGATTTCGGATCGCTCACGTACAGCTGTACGACTTCTGCTCCTTCACGTTTACCATCGTTACGGACAGAGAAACGTACCGTTACATCTCCCTTCTTCCGGTCGTCAACTTTCACTTCCAGTCCGGAATAAGAGAAGGTTGTATAAGACAGTCCATATCCGAACGGGAAAAGCGGCTGCACCTGATTATGTTCATATCCCCGGTAACCGGTAAAGATTCCTTCCCGATAATATACCTTTTTCTCGCGACGGGTTTCATCATAGTTTCCGCACGCCGGTGAATCTTCCCAACGCTTTTCAATGGTAAAAGGCAACTTAGCCGAAGGATTTACCTTTCCCGACAAGATATGTGCCAAAGCATTTCCTCCTTCCTGTCCCGGATAGAAAGCATGAAGCACAGCCGGAACACGGTCAATCCAACGAGTCATTCCAACTCCTCCGCCGGCATGAAGCACTACTACAACATTCGGATTCACCTGAAGCAGTTCATCCACCAGACGGTCCTGACCAAAAGGAAGGTCAAACGGACGGTCACGGCCTTCCAACTCAATGCTTCCGTCAAGACCAAGACAACAGATCACGACGTCTGCCTGTTTGGCCACCTGCTTGGCTTCACTGAAATCAATGTCAGAATCATAAGCATATCCCATACGGATCTCCGAAGGAAGACTGCGCTGGTTATAATAAGTCAGACGGACATGAACACTGGAACCTTTTTCTACAGCTACTGCCACATTCCGGACATCGAACGACTGTGACTTCGAAGCATCCAGCATCAGCTGATCATCCAGCCAAAGCTTATATCCTCCCTGTGCATCCACAAAGAAACGAAGGCTGTCTGTCTGATGAACATCTACATAACCGTCCCACTCAACCTGGTATTCTTCACCCAGATTCTTTTCGTTATGCGGATATCCCCACCATTCGTTATCTATCCGAGGTTCTACCATTGACAAGATCAGATTACCATCAGCCTGCTGACGGGATACGGATGAAGTCTGACCGGCAGAAGAACGTCCGGCTGCTTTTGCCTGCTGTTCCAGCAAACGGGAAGACAACGTTCCGGTATCGGAAGAACAGGTATAGTATTTAGCTTCCAGTCCTTTCTTTCCATCCCAGGTACGGAATACACTAGTCCGGAACAGGCGTCTCTTAAACTGGTTGGAAACTCCCTCAGCATAATAGATCTCTGCATCAGGGAACTCATTACGGATTCCATCCAGATCACTGATAACATACCAGGGATGCACACGCGAACTTCCACCGCCTCCGTAAACAATGCCATTCGTATTGTAGACACGATCGGATATAACATACGGATTCGCAGTCGGTCCGATAACAGCAATCTTCTTCGGAGACTTCAAGGGAAGTACACCGTCTGCATTCTTCAACAGGATAATTCCTTTTTCTGCTTCTTCCAGAGCCAGTCTGTTGGCATCCGGATTAAACAATGGAATGTCCTTACACAACTGCGGACGGTCAAAGAATCCCATCTCGATGCAAGGACCATATATTCTTCTGACCTTTTCATTAATCAGTTCTTCTGTAATTGTGCCGTCCTGTATCAATGGCAAAAGTTTTTCACGGACAAACCAGTCGTTACTTCCCATTTCCAGATCCAGACCATTCTTGGCTGCCTTGTCTGCCGAATAAGTACAAGCCCAGTCCGACATCAGCATTCCCTTGAATCCCCATTCTTTTTTCAGGATGTCAATCACGAAACTGTTCTCTGTACAATAGGTTCCCTGGAAAGGATTGTATCCAGTCATCACTGCTTTAATATCTGCACGCTGCACAGCTGCCTTGAAAGGAGGAAGATAAATTTCGCGCAAGGTACGTTCATCCATTTCCGTGCTGACAGTATAACGGTCGAACTCCTGATCATTTCCGATATAATGTTTGATCGTAGGAATGACTCCCCCAGCCTGAACGGCCTTTACAAAAGGAACCAGCATTTCAGAAGACAAATAAGGATCTTCACCGAAATACTCAAAGTTTCTTGCTCCTTTTGAAGCACGGTAAATGTTTGCCCCGGGAGCCAGCATGAAATGAATGCCACGCGCACGCCATTCCTGAGCATACATGCGGCCGGTCTTTTCTGCCAGTTCTTTATCCCACGATGCAGCCAGGGCTAAAGCAGCCGGAAAAGCTGTTGCTCTTCCCCAGATTCCCCATGACGAAACCCCCAACGGACCGTCTGCCATTTTAAAGGCCGGAATGCCCAGACGTTCACACGGATGAAGATAAAAATCCTCATAACCGGCGAGAAGGTCTATTTTCTCTTCCAGCGTCATTCGTTCAACCAGGTCATTCAAACGGGCTTCCACCGTCAAGGTAGAATCCTGAAATGGATAAGAAGGCTGAGCTTCCGCTCCCCGAACGGACAAAAACATACACACCCCCAACAATACTAAAATGTGCCTCATAATACTTTACAAAATAGATGAATAAAAAAATTTCTTATTGCTTTTTCAACGTCGTTACGACATTCGTACTGAAAACAGTCTGAAGCAATGCTTTCTGGTCTGATACCGGTGCCTTCACTAGTTCCGGCAAATTATAAGTACGCGTAAACGTTTCATAAAAATGCGGATCTTTCTGAGGAAGCAGGAAAGGTTTGCTTGCCTGTCCGGTCGTCGGGTCAAAATGAGCAAAGAACGGACGGGCCCACAGTCCATCCAGCCTTTTACTGCTGAAGACAAACCATTTTCCGGAAGAAGACCAGGTGTGGAAACTATCTACATCCTTACTGTTTACAGAAGGAAGTTCATGAATTTTTCCGTTGGCCAGTTCCAACAGATAAAGATCACTCTCCGGATGCCAGATTGAAAAGTTTCCATAATCCGACTGCGTAAACAGCAGATAACAGCCATCCGGCGAAACACGGGGGAAAGATACACTTTTCCCTTTTGCAGAAGCTTCATACAGACAATTTATCCGATCTCCAAAGCGGCCGGTCTCCGGATCGAAATCAATTGAACACAAATCATAGCGCAGACTGTCCAAAGCTGCTCCCTGGTGATAGGCATTTCCCCGACAAAAATAAAGTGTCCGCCCATCCGGTGACCAGGCAGGGAATGTCTCCATGGCTCCGTCTCCATAAATTAAAGAATCTGTCAGCATCTCATGACGCACCACATCATATACCCCCAGATCCGCTGCCAGGTCAGATACCTCAATCGGCTTTTGTCCGTTCGCATGAAAGAACTGCTGAATCTCATTCATGGAATAAGCAATGTATTTTCCACTGGGATGCCAGGCCGGATACGTACTTCCGTGAGCGGCTCCCTGAGGAGATGCACTCACCTTCTCAAGGGTACCGTTCCGCCGTATCAATGTTCCTCCATCCTTTCCTCTCACATGAATCATCATTTCATCCGGAGAATTGTGGTTGAATGTATGGCAGTTCAGACATTGTTTGCCAAAATCTTTATTTTCAAGAACCGGGAATTCCTCATATCCGGTCAGGTCCCGCTGATAGATTCCCATTTCATTCCATAACTCATAACCCGGATAAAGCAAACGATAAACCAGATAAGGATCAATCGGATCCTGGCTGACCGTATCCTTGATATCCGTAAATCCCGTCCAGCTTCCATTTTGCCGGACAGCAATACGTATAAAGATTTCCTGACCCGCAGCCTGTTCCGTCAGTTCTTTCCATTTATCTTCCGGAATAATAATTTCCGGATTGCTTCCTCCACAAACAAAATCCACTTTCCCGTCATGTCCGAAAGCTGCCTGGAAACGTTCACCTTCTTCCTGAATCACGAAATTAGGAGGAGCAATATTCAGTGGAAACACTACACCACTATAATCCGGATAAATCCGGGGAGCCTTTCCCGACATCCGGTCCACTTCCTTCCAGGTATATCCACATCCGGACAGGACAACTCCACATATTAATATCCAAAGACAAAGTGCAGCATTAACGCGCAATGATTTTATTCCCATAAGGACTGACAAAGTTTAAATAATACCAATATGAATTCCCGAACTCCAGTCTCAGCTTCCGCATATCCTTCTGCTGATAAAGCTGATAATAATGTTTAAAACGTTCCTCTGTCTCCGGACTGACCGAATAACCGGTCTTCGAAAATTCTTCTTCACCGACTCCTGAACGGTACATGAACAAAGCTTCTTCAAACAGTCTCGGCATCCGGGGATAATCAAAATGACGCATATACTTCAGATTATCCACAAAGCGTACTACCTGATTACTCAGCAACAAGTCACACATCAGATACTCAAAAGCCATCCGGTTGGTCGAGTCCTTCTCACAAAGATACTGCAGCTCCGGACCGATATTGAGGACATTGGCAAAGCGGGCCGGTGATTCTTTCACATCAGCCAGCGGTGCCCGCAGACCAGGAACCTTTCCGGTATGCAAAGCAGCTTCCAGTTGTTCAGCTTCTTTCCGATAGAAAAGCGACTGCTTGAGCAGGTTGATGAAGCGGCGCGCCACTTCCGGACGTTTGTTGACCACATTGTATCTGGCCAGATTCAGCAAATGAGGAGCTGTTTCTCCCCAAACCACCATCGCTTCGAATTCCCAACGCTGTGCTTCATTGATGTATCCAAGATCCTCATACAGGAAATGCCCGTATTCACTTTCCCGACTGTCACTGTTCCAGGGGAAATAAAGAGCCTTTACTCCCATGTTCAGGGGATAGTCCAGCAGATGATCCAGCAATTGTCCCGTATGATAAAGAGCCATGTTGCGAAAATAGAAAATAAGCTGGTTATTCGCCTGACGTTTCAGATATTTTTCTGTCTGCATCAGCACATCATCCCAATTTCGCTCCTTGACAGCCTGTTCCGCTTTCAGCATCCGATACTCCCGGATATCATACTTCTGAAGGAATTTGTAGAAAGTACCACCTCCGTACACCAGCAGAACAATGACAGTGACCGCCCAGTACACTGCCGGTTTCAAGCTAATATCCGGAATCAGCCGGTGCAGCTTTCTTAACCAGGGAGACAACAGCCAGCAAAATACAGCCACGACCAACAGACTTACCCAGACTGAAACTACCGGCACCAATGACGCATCTGCCGACACAGTCTGAAGAAACAAATATAAGGAAGGAAGCAAAGCCAGCTGGAGCAAATCTCTTTTCCCCGTTATCCGATAAATAATGAAACGGACCAGCAAATAAACAGAGGACAAGATACCTGCCATCAGACAGCTTCCCAACAAAGGCAAGTGGAAAAACTGAATCAGAAAATCCGTCAGCCAGCTCATCCATCCTTCCGTATGAAGGCTATGCGTGAAATACGCTGTTGAAAACAGAAACAGATGATGTTGTTCCTGATAAAATATAATATGCGACAGGACATCCTGGTAACAAGCCGCATAAATAATAAAGAGAACTATAAACAGAATATAATGTAGTTGTTTCCGCATTTCGTTCTATAAGAAGTTAAACCAATATAAACAATACCGCAAACCTGACTGAAAAAACATGCGGATAGCAGTACTACCCTATTCAGGAAAGTCCACTATCCGCACGGTTTATGCTATCATGTAACGATCAGAATCAATAACCCGGATTCTGTTCCAGTTTCGGATTCAAATCGATTTCAGTCTGAGGAATCGGCAACAAATAGTTGTGATCTTCATAGTGACTTCCGGCCAGTTTAAGCGGTTCACCTACATAAAGGATACATTTCTTTCCATTATCACCTTTCGGCGCATTCGGATCATCAACCAAAGTATATCTCAAACCTTCAAACGGTGCGTTCAATACATCCTTGGCAATACCCCAGCGACGGATATCCCACTGACGTTTTCCACCTTCCAGTGCAAATTCTACACGCCATTCATTCCAGATACGTTTACGCAGATCGTCCTGAGTACCGCAATAAGTCGGTTTAGTCGGATCGGTATTCTGCAGGTCAGGCATACCTACACGACGACGAACCTGATTGACTGCATCGAATGCAGAAGGATCCAGCGGAGACAATTCGTTCTTGGCTTCAGCATAAGTCAACAGCACTTCGGCATAACGGATAACGACCCAGTCTTTACCCATATCCCATCCGGTTGACTGCGGATCGATAGACGGATCCAGCCATTTCTGCTGGTAGTAACCGGTAGCTGTTGCATCACCGTGCTGACCGATACCTGTATTACCACTTGAGCTCAACGGAGCCACCTTGATAGTTACACCATACATTGTTTCACCGTCATGCAGAACGTTTACTTCCAGACGCGGGTCACGGTTAGCAAACGGATTTGTCGGATCATAAACAGAAGCCTCGCTTGTAATAGGAGCACCATTGATATCTTCAAATGCATCTACCAGGCTCTGAGTCGGGTTCAAACCACCCCATCCCAGTGTCGGGAAGCATTCCCAACCGATCAGATAGTGTGTTCTGGTAGGAGCATTGAACTGTACAGACAGAATAAATTCATCACATCCGTCAGCCACTTCCCAGAACAATTCTTTGTAACGGCCTGTATTGTCCTTGTCATACAATTCATACTGACCCAGATCCATTACATTCTTGGCTTCAGTCATGGCAGTTTCCCAGTTGTTGTAGTACAAAGCTGCTCTGGCTTTCATAGCCATGGCTGCACCTTTAGTGATACGTCCGGAATTTGTTTCATCCCACTGAACCGGAAGATTTGCAATAGCTATATCAAAGTCTTCCATCACCTTGGCATATACTTCGTCCTTCGGAGTACGGGTAATGTTCTCCACATCAGTCAGTTCCAGCGGCTTGTCGATATAAGGAACTGCACCAAAGCTACGGATCAAGGTGAAGTAAGTATAAGCACGGAAGAAACGAGCCTGTCCTTCCAGTTTCTTATAGGCATCTTCGCTCAAATCCATTTCCTGAATCTTTTCCAGAATCAGGTTTGCCTGACGGATATAACCATATTCTCCGCTCCATCCGTAGTCAGACGGGTCATAAACACCCTTAGACTGGTTACCGGCCGCCCATTTGATACCATGAACGGCATCGTCAGAGTTAATAGCTTCATCCGTATCCCAGGTCGGGAGGACATTGTAAAGATTAGAGACCGCCATTTCTGCATCCTTTTCGGTTTTCCAGAAACTTTCATCTGAAAGTTCTTCCAAAGGATAGCGATCCAAGAAGTCACTACATGATGAGAAACTTCCCATCAGCAGGGCTGCTGCTATAATAGATAAATATTTTTTCATAAACTGTATTATATGTTTTTATAGGTTAGAATGAAAGTCTTACACCGAGAGAAATTTTCTTAACGTTACCGTATGACCAACCACGTTCAGCTCCTTCTTCCGGATCGATACCTCCATCCAGACCAGAGAAAGTAAGCAAGTTTTCACCTGAAAGGAACAATTTCGCATTGGTTACACCCAGTTTAGTCATCCAGTCTTTCGGCAAAGTATAGCCCAAAGTCAGGTTCTTCAGACGAACGTAAGAAGCATCCTGCAACCAGAATGAAGAAGTTACAAAGTTTGTCTGGTCTGACTTGGTAATACGCGGATAAGTTGCATCAAAGTTATCCGGAGTCCAGCGATCCAAATGTCTCTTCAAGGCTGTTGCGCCATTAAAGAATGCATAAGCCGCTTCTGCAGTAAAGTAACCATCCACATCAAAGGCTCCCTGGAACAAACCGCTCAGATCAAAGTTCTTATAGCGAACACTGAAGCTCAAACCGCCTGTCCAGCTCGGGAAGTTCTTACCGATAATCTGACGGTCACCATCGTTTGTAATCTTACTGTCACCGTTCAGGTCCTTATACTTGATATCTCCCAGTTTTTCCTGACCTGTACGTTTCGGACAGTTCTTCAGATCATCTTCCGTATTGAAGAATCCGTCAGCAACCAGTCCATAATAAGAACCGATAGGATAGCCTTCCAGATTCCAGATCTTATCATTGCTAGTCGGACCTTCTGTTCCATTCATGTTTGTAATTTCGTTCTTCACATAGCTTACATTCAAAGCAATGTTATAACTCCAGTCCTTACCGATATTCTTGTTGTGGAACAGATTCAAGTCAAAACCAGTATTTTCCACATTACCGGCATTCTGTGCAGGAGCACTCATACCGATAACACCCTGAATCGGCATATACAGCAACATGTCATTGGTTTTCTTCTTGTACACAGCCAGTTCAAAGCCCAGCATGTTGTTCAGGAAACCACCTTCCAACGCAACTTCATAGTTGGTTACGGTTGCCCACTGCAAGTTATAGTTTACATAACGGCTTTCATATGCTGTTGAATACAACGTATTTCCAAACATGTAACTTCCGTATGCATAAGTCGGGACAGCCGGATAGATATCATTCGCATCCAACTCTTCGTTACCGGTCTTACCCCAACCCAGACGCAACTTCAGGTTGCTCAGCCAGTCAATGTTATCCTTCACGAAAGATTCTTCTGAGATACGCCATCCGGCAGAGAAAGCAGGGAATACACCCCAACGATTGTCTTTCGGGAAGCGGGAAGAAGCATCACTACGAAGATTGGCTTCGAACAGGTACTTACCCAAATAGTCATACTGAATACGGCCGAAATAAGACAGACGGGCCATTTCATAGCCACCGTCGCTATTCTTCTGTGAAGATTCATCCAAAGTATTCAAAGATTCGCCCAGTTCATCACTACCTCCACCCTTACGAGTAGCCTCTGTATATTTATAGATGTGCTCATAAGACTCAAATCCGGCCAGTGCACCAATGGTGTGCTTACCAAATGTCTTATTGTAGTTGATCAGGACCTGGCCTGTATAATAATTGTGGGTATAGTATTTATCATATCCTTCACGCAAACCAGAATCGAAAGAAGATACTTCATTTCCATAAGAGAAATGACGTTTGAATCCATCCTGATTGCTTGTATAATTACGAACAGAATAAACACCCTTCACGCTCAGTTCCGGCAAGATGTGGATGGTAGCGAAAGTGTTCAGGTTCAACTCCTGCTGCGTATTACGTTTGAATCCAGATTTTCCTCCCTGTACAGCCACCGGATTATCTTTACCGGAATAGTAAAATGTACCATCCTCGTTGTAGACCGGATCTGTCGGATACTGACGGGAAACTCCCTGAACTACATTGATAAATCCATTCCAGGCATCTTGAGATACGCCACGATAACCAGAAGCATTCATACCTACTGTCAGGTATTTATTGATATCAGAAGTCAGGTTCATACGGGCATTGAAACGAGAATAGTCAATTTCATCCGTCAAACCGTTCTGCTTGGTATATCCTAGAGATCCGTTGTAAGTTGTCTTTTCAGAGCCACCGCTGATAGATACATTGTGCATCTGTTCGAAAGCATTCTTCTTGAATGCTGCATCATACCAGTCTGTACTGGGCAGAGCACCGGTACGATACTGTTCGATCTGTTCTTCAGTGAAAGGCAACGGAGCATTAGGGTTCTCATTGTAAGTAGCCTCATTATATAAGGTTGCAAATTCGTAAGCATTTACATATTCACGCTTGGCAACCGGAGAAGCCCATGAGAAGGTACCTGAATAATTGATGCGTGTCTTGTCACCCTTCTTACCCTGTTTCGTAGTGATCAGGATGACACCATTCGCAGCCTGCACACCATAGATTGCAGCCGAAGCAGCATCTTTCAATACGGTCAATGACTCGATATCAGCCGGGTCGATAGTATTCATGCTACCCGGAACACCGTCTACGATTACCAGCGGAGAAGCTGCATTAATAGAGTTCTTACCACGGATAGTGATCGAGCTGGCCTGAGAACCCGGAGCACCGGAGGACTGAATAGCGGTTACACCCGGCATCTGTCCTGCCAAAGCAGCAGATACGCTGGAAACCGGACGGGTATCCAGTACCTTAGAATCTACCGAAGCAACAGAACCTGTCAAGTTACTCTTCTTCTGAACGCCATAACCGACAACCACTACTTCATCCAGCATTTCCGTATCTTCGTGAAGAACAACATTGTATTCACGAACACCGGCTTTCAGATTAATAGTCTGGGTTTTGTAACCTACATAACTAATATCCACTGCATTTCCGGAAAGGCTCAAAGAGAAACGTCCGTCCAGGTCAGTAATGACACCGTTCATCGCATTTCCCTTTTCAATTACAGAAGCTCCGATGATCGGTTCACCAGCTTCATCCTTTACTATACCACTAATGGTAACCTTTTGTTGATTTACTGTAGCTACAGCATCAGCATGCGGAGCTTCAGTCTCTGCCAGAGCAGGAATAGGAGCTGCAATCAGTCCTAAAGCCAGCACGAATGGCAGATGTGCTTTTCTTTCATGTAGATAATTTTTCTTCATAATATATTAATAAAGTAGTCTCTTCCTGCGGTAGATCTCAACATACGAAGTGTTTTCAATAGTCATAGTAGAAGTCCCGTAAGAACTTTATTTCACATTCACGCCGCAAATATACAACAATTTATGTCACTTTAGCAAAAATTACAAGAAAATTTCAAATTGATGAAAAAAATGATAGAAAATAAAAGTTTTAGACAAATTTCAATAAGATAGTCTATATTTCCGATAAAATTATCCATCTATTCGATCTGAGAATAAAAATACTTGATTATCTCCATTGACTTCAAATATTTGTACTCAACAATACATTAGTTTCATAAAAAAGCCCGAAGCCTGCAGAAGAACGGATCGAATCATCCATACCATACAGCCGCATTGTCCGGTCAATACAAGAGTTCCACTAAGTCGATACAAAAGTTTCATCAGGTCGATACAAAAGTTTCACCTAGTCGATACTAAAGTTTCACCTGGTCGATACGGCTGCATCGACTAGTCAATCCGGGAGAAGTGTCTGCACGATACAGCCGGATCAACTGGTCGCATAAGCTGAAACGAAAGGTCGTTTCCGGAATTGATTTGGATATTTACGGGAAAAAGCATTACTTTGCAAAGTAACTACTATTCTTGAAAAACAACAGACTATGAAACATTCCTTACTTATGTTACTGACCTTCTGGGGATGCACTACTCTATCTGCATGGGCTGAAAAACAAATTTTCGTATCCCCCAAAGGCAATGACCGCGCAGCGGGAACTTTTACACACCCGCTGAAAAGTATTCAGGCTGCTTTGGAGAAAGCCGGAACACTGGAAAATGAAGACGTACAGATCATCTTACGCAAAGGCATCTACGAACAGTCCCAAACACTGGAGATAGGCAGCAGCGGGAAATATGCTTCCCTGACCATCTGCCCGTACCAGAATGAAAAGGTAAGCATTTCCGGAGGAAAAGAGATTCCCCTTTCGGCCATGAAGAAAGTATCCGATAAGAAAATTATCGCACGACTCCCCGAAAGCGCCCGTAAACAAATACGGGAAATCGATTTCAACCGGCTTAACATTCCCATGACCGACCTGCGTCCGTCTGGTTTCGGGCGTCCCAGCAGCCCCGCATGGAGCGAACTTTTTGCCAATGATGCACCTCTCAGCCTGTCACGCTGGCCCAACGATTCTACGGTACTGATAGGCAAAGTTCTGGAAGCCGGAACTGGAGAGAAAGTCAAAGAAGCCAAACTACCCGTATTCCAATACAACGAAGACCGCCCGTCGGCCTGGACTCAGGCAGGATCCTTCTGGATAGGCGGTTATTTTGCACACGGCTATGCCAGCGACATGATACGCGTAGATCATCTGGATCCCGAAACAAAGACCATTCATACCGCACAGCAGACCGTCTACGGATTTATGACAGGAGCTGACTGGAGACGCTGGTATGCCCTGAATCTGCTCGAAGAACTGGATCTCCCGGGCGAATATGTCATTGATAAGGAAAACGGAAAGATGTATGTCTATCTGCCTGAAAATACCCGTACCTTGAATGTCTCTGTCATGAACGACCCGCTGGTTGCCATAGAAAACTGCCGGAACATCACCCTCAGCAAACTAACCTTCGAATACGGACGGTCCATCGGGATTTATCTTGAAAACACACAGCATGTACGCATCACCGGATGTACGGTCCGTAATGTCGGCGGTGTAGGTATTTCCATAGGAAAAGGAACAGAAACGCCCGACAAGAAGACACTGAAACCACATGCCGCAGAAGCCGGAGGAACGCCTAAATCACGTGTCGTGGGCGATCTTATGGGAAGACTATATCAGGATATCCTTTTCAACCGCAACGGCGGAACCGATAACGGAATCACCGACTGCTACATCTACAACACAGGAAGCGGAGGTATCAGTCTGGGTGGAGGTGACCGTGCCACACTTACTCCGGCCGGAAACTTTGTGGAAAACTGCCGCATCCATGATTTTAACCGCGTAGAAAAGTCATACAGGCCCGGTATCTGGATCGATGGTGTTGGCAACCGGGTAAGCAAATGCGACATCTACAACGCTCCCAGCATGGCTATTCTCTTTCACGGGAACAATCACACGATTGAATTCTGTAAGATCACGAATGTATGCAGTGAAGTCGATGACCAGGGAGCTATCTATTATGGACGGGATCCGTCGGAACTGGGCAACGTAATCCGTTACTGTTACTTCCACAAACTCAGCCCGCGCCACCGTGTCACAGCTACCTATCATGACGACGGAGCCTGTGGAGGTGAAGTGTACGGAAACATCTACCACAATGCCGGCTCACTCCCCGTACTGATCGGAGGCGGACATTACAACCACTATCATCACAACATTTTCATTGATTCACCTGTAGCCATCCACCTGGACAACCGCATGCAGAACTGGGGAAGAGGAATGGTCGCACCTGATGGAATCATTGACCAGCGCCTGAAAACAGTAAAATACAAGGAGGCACCTTACAGCACGACTTATCCGTTTCTGGCACATTACTGGGAAGAAGATCCCTCCTACCCTCATGGCAATGTAATAGAAGGAAACCTGTTCTACCGCATCAAAAACATCGTGAACGGACAGACTCAATGGGGAGAATTCCGGAACAACTGGTCTACCAACAACGATCCGGGATTTATAGATCCGGAAAATCCGCTGAAGGGATTCAAGGAAGATGCTCCCATATATAAGTATATACAGGGATTCCCGCAGTTGCCATTCGACCAGATAGGATGTTCCCTGGAAGAGCAGTAATACATCACAGGACACATCCAATAATCGATGAAATAAAAATGGGCATCCACCTTCCGGTGGGTGCCCATTTATTATATTTCAGGAATTGCTTCCGTATCCGAAAGCTTATTCTACTTCGCTATAGTCCAATACATTCTTGCGGTTGGCCAGAATACGGTCGTATTCTTCTTTCGAACCTACCACAATCTTTTCGAACTCACGCTGACCGGTACCGGCAGGAATCAGGTGACCGCAGATAACGTTCTCCTTCATACCTTCCAGACGGTCTACCTTTCCGTTGATAGCAGCCTCGTTGAGGACCTTCGTCGTTTCCTGGAAGGAAGCTGCTGACATGAAGCTTGAAGTCTGCAAAGCAGCACGGGTGATACCCTGCAGAATCTGAGTAGAAGTAGCAGGAACTGCATCACGTACTTCAACCAGTTTCATATCACGACGCTTCAACATACTGTTCTCATCACGCAACTTGCGGGCAGTTACAATCTGACCCGGCTGGAGGTTCTGAGAGTCTCCGGCGTCTACAACCACTTTCTTACCCCAGATACGGTCGTTCTCTTCATTGAATTCCAGACGGTCAACAACCTGCTGTTCCAGGAAGCGGGTATCGCCCGGTTCGTCGATCTGAACCTTACGCATCATCTGACGTACGATGATTTCAAAGTGCTTGTCGTTAATCTTCACACCCTGCAGACGGTATACGTCCTGGATTTCATTAACGATGTATTCCTGTACAGCCGTAGGACCCTTAATGGCCAGGATGTCAGCAGGAGTAATAGCACCATCCGACAACGGAGTTCCGGCACGTACATAGTCGTTCTCCTGTACCAGAATCTGCTTGGACAGAGCAACCAGGTATTTCTTCACATCGCCAGTCTTGGAAGTTACGATGATCTCACGGTTACCACGCTTGATCTTACCCATAGTCACTTCACCGTCGATTTCCGATACAACTGCCGGGTTAGACGGATTTCTGGCTTCGAACAGCTCAGTAACACGAGGAAGACCACCGGTGATATCGCCCGCCTTACCTACGGCACGCGGAATCTTAACCAGAATATCACCAGCCTTAACAGTCTGCTTGTCTTCTACCACTACGTGACCTCCTACCGGAAGGTTGTAAGTACGGATAATACCGCCGTTCTCGTCAACAATGTGAAGTGACGGGATCTTGTTCTTATCCTTAGATTCCGTAATGATGATTTCACGCAAACCGGTTGCTTCATCGGATTCAACCTTATAAGTAACGTTCTCAATTACTGATTCGAAGTCGATCTTACCGGCAGCTTCAGTAACGATAACAGCGTTGAACGGATCCCACTTGGCAATCAGTTTACCCTTTTCAACTACATCACCGTCGGATGCATACAGTTTAGAACCATAAGGAACGTTGTGAGTAGAAAGGATAATACCTGTGTTGACGTCAACGAAACGAACTTCAGCCAGACGTCCTACAACAATCTTAACCGGTTCGCCTGTTTCTTCAACAGCATCTACCGTACGCAATTCCTCGAATTCCAGACGAGCATCGTTCTTGGCAACGATACTTGCATTGGCAGCCATGTTACCAGCGATACCTCCGGCGTGGAATGTACGCAGAGTCAACTGAGTACCCGGTTCACCGATAGACTGGGCAGCGATTACGCCGACAGCTTCACCTTTCTGAACCATACGGCTCGTTGCCAGGTTACGTCCGTAACATTTGGCACATACACCCTTCTTGGATTCACAAGTCAATACTGAACGGATTTCTACGCTCTCGATCGGAGATTTTTCGATTTCTTCAGCAATGGCTTCTGTAATCTCTTCACCGGAAGCAACAATCAGCTTACCAGTTGTGGGGTGAATAATATCGTGTACAGACACACGGCCCAGAATACGTTCGTACAAAGTCGCGATGACTTCATCGTTATTCTTCAAGGCTGTGCAGACAAGTCCGCGCAGCGTACCGCAGTCTTCTTCATTAATGATCACGTCATGAGATACATCGACAAGACGACGAGTCAGATATCCGGCATCGGCAGTCTTCAATGCAGTATCGGCAAGACCCTTACGAGCACCGTGAGTAGAAATAAAGTATTCCAACACGGACAAACCTTCCTTAAAGTTAGAAAGAATCGGGTTCTCAATGATCTGTGCACCTTCTGCACCGGCTTTCTGGGGTTTCGCCATCAAACCACGCATACCAGACAACTGACGGATCTGTTCCTTAGAACCACGGGCTCCGGAATCCAGCATCATAAATACAGAGTTGAATCCCTGGTCGTCGTTCTTGATAGTCTTGTACAGAATATCGGACAGGTCGCTGTTGACATGAGTCCAGGTATCGATCACCTGATTGTAACGTTCGTTGTCGGTGATGAAACCCATGTTATAGTTCATCATGATCTGTTCGATTTCCTCGTTACCGCGTTTAACCAGCTCTTCCTTTTCCTTCGGGATGATGATATCACCCAAGTTGAAGGACAGACCGCCTTCGAAGGCCATCTTGTAACCCAGGTTCTTGATTCCATCCAGGAATTCGCAGGCACGGGCTACACCGACAGTCTTGATAACATCGCTGATGATGTCACGCAGAGACTTCTTGGAAATGATCGTATTGATATATCCACATTCTGCCGGCACGATTTCGTTAACGATCACACGACCAACAGAAGTTTCCTTAATCATCTTATCAACAATATTGCCGTTTTCATCCAGGTCTTTTGCAACAACGCTGACGATAGCATGGATATCTACCTTACCTTCGTTGTAAGCAATCAATGCTTCTTCCGGACCATAGAAGATCAGGCCTTCACCTTTAGCACCCTTACGCAGCTTGGTGATGTAATACAGACCCAATACCATATCCTGAGCAGGCACAGTGATCGGCGCACCATTCGCAGGGTTCAGAATATTATGAGCCTGGAGCATCAGCATCTGTGCTTCCAGAACTGCTTCGTTGCTCAAAGGCAAGTGAACAGCCATCTGGTCACCGTCGAAGTCGGCATTGAACGCCGTACATGCCAACGGGTGCAGCTGAATAGCTTTTCCTTCGATCATCTTCGGCTGGAAAGCCTGAATACCCAGACGGTGAAGTGTCGGCGCACGGTTCAACAATACCGGATGACCCTTCATTACGTGTTCCAGGATATCCCAGATAACAGGTTCCTTACGATCAACGATCTTCTTGGCAGACTTCACTGTCTTTACGATACCGCGTTCAATCAATTTACGGATGATAAACGGTTTGTAAAGTTCAGCAGCCATCAGTTTCGGAATACCGCATTCACCCATCTTCAGTTCCGGACCTACGACGATAACCGAACGGGCAGAATAGTCAACACGCTTACCCAGCAAGTTCTGACGGAAACGTCCCTGCTTACCTTTCAAGCTGTCAGAAAGAGATTTCAACGGACGGTTGGCATCAGTCTTCACTGCACTTGACTTACGTGAGTTATCGAACAGTGAATCGACAGCTTCCTGCAACATACGTTTTTCGTTACGCAGAATCACTTCAGGAGCCTTGATTTCGATAAGTCTCTTCAGACGGTTGTTACGGATAATCACACGACGGTAAAGATCGTTCAAGTCAGAAGTAGCGAAACGTCCACCATCCAGCGGAACCAGCGGACGGAGTTCAGGCGGGATAACCGGTACGATACGTACGATCATCCATTCCGGTTTGTTGCGTCCGCGTGAAGCACGGAACGATTCAACAACCTGCAAACGCTTCAAAGCTTCATTCTTACGCTGCTGAGAAGAGTCGTTGTTTGCCTTGTGACGCAGTTCATAAGAAAGAGCATCCAGGTCAAGATCTACCAGCAGGTCATAGATAGCTTCCGCACCCATCTTGGCGATGAACTTATTCGGATCGCTGTCTTCCAGATATTGGTTGTCTTTCGGAAGAGTATCCAGAATATCCAGATATTCTTCTTCAGAAAGAAGATCATATTTGCTGATGCCGTCTTCAGCCTTCACACCCGGCTGGATAACAACATAGCGTTCGTAGTAAATAATTGCATCAAGTTTCTTTGTCGGCAAGCCCAGCAGATAACCGATCTTGTTCGGCAAAGAACGGAAATACCAGATATGTGCAACCGGTACAACCAGCTGGATGTGACCACTACGTTCACGACGAACTTTCTTTTCAGTCACTTCCACACCGCATCGGTCGCAGACAATACCTTTATAACGGATACGTTTGTACTTACCGCAATGGCACTCATAGTCCTTAACCGGTCCGAAGATACGTTCGCAGAACAAACCGTCACGTTCCGGCTTATAAGTACGGTAGTTGATGGTCTCCGGTTTCAGCACTTCACCGTAAGAGTTCTCCAGAATTTCTTCAGGCGATGCCAGTCCGATTGTAATCTTCGAGAAATTACTCTTTATCTTAGTATCTTTTCTAAAAGCCATACTTTATATTTATATCTATTGATTGAATGTTGATGATCGGAAACCGGATCTCAGTTCACCGGGAACGGTTTTCCGGCTTCCGATAATATAATTTTATTCCAGCGTAATGCTCAGGCAGAGACCTCTCAGTTCATGCAGCAATACGTTCAGAGATTCGGGGATTCCCGGTGTAGGCATCGGTTCACCCTTCACAATGGCTTCATATGCCTTAGAACGTCCTACTACATCATCGGACTTGATAGTCAGGATTTCCTGGAGCACATGAGCGGCACCAAAGGCTTCAATAGCCCAAACCTCCATTTCTCCGAAACGCTGACCACCGAACTGAGCCTTACCACCAAGCGGCTGCTGAGTAATCAAAGAGTACGGACCGATAGAACGGGCATGCATCTTGTCTTCAACCATGTGACCCAGTTTCAACATATAGGTAACACCTACCGTTGCGGGCTGGTCGAACTGCTCACCGGTACCACCATCATACAAGTAGGTCTTGCAATAACGCGGCAGACCGGCTTTGTCCGTCCACTTATCCAAATCTTCCAATGTAGCACCATCAAAGATAGGAGTAGCAAACTTAACTCCCAGTTCTTTTCCGGCACGACCAAGAACGGCCTCGAAGATCTGACCGATGTTCATACGTGAAGGCACACCCAACGGGTTCAATACGATATCTACCGGAGTACCGTCTGCCAGGAACGGCATGTCTTCCTGACGAACCACGCGGGATACGATACCCTTGTTACCGTGACGACCGGCCATCTTGTCACCAACACCAATCTTACGTTTCTTAGCGATATAAACCTTAGCCATCTGAATGATACCTGAAGGCAGCTCATCACCGATTGTTAGAGCGAACTTCTTACGCTTCAGCTCTGCATCCAGTTCTTTATACTTCTTCAGATAGTTTACAATCAGGTCACGGATCATATCATTCTTGTGTGCATCAGCTGTCCACTTGCTCAACTGGATGATGGTATAATCCAATGATTCCAGATCACGTTTAGTAAACTTGGCACCCTTGGCAATCACTTCGGTTCCCAAATAGTCTTTTACACCCTGAGAAACCTTGTCGTTGGTAAGTACCAGCAACTTGTTGATCATTACTTCCTTCAAAGCTGCTGCCTTTTCTTCGAACTCTTCATTCAGTTTCGGCAGAATAGCCTTGTCAGCGTTCTTTTCGCTGCGGGTCTTGATCACACGTGAGTACAGCTTCTTATCAATAACAACACCACGGAGTGAAGGAGATGCTTTCAGAGAAGCGTCTTTTACATCACCGGCCTTGTCACCGAAAATCGCACGCAACAGTTTTTCTTCCGGAGAAGGATCTGATTCACCCTTCGGTGTAATCTTACCGATCAGGATATCTCCCGGTTCAATACGGGCACCGATACGGACGATACCGTTTTCATCCAGATCCTTGGTAGCTTCTTCGCTGACGTTCGGAATATCTGAAGTCAGTTCTTCCATTCCGCGCTTCGTCTCGCGAACTTCCAGAATATATTCATCAACGTGGACTGAAGTCAGAATGTCTTCACGAACCACGCGTTCATTCAATACAATAGCATCCTCGTAGTTGTAACCCTTCCACGGCATGTAAGCTACCAGCAGGTTCTTACCCAAAGCCAGCTCACCGTTAGCTGTAGAATAACCTTCAGTCAGGATATCACCTTTCTTGACGCGCTGACCTTTTTCACAAATCGGACGCAGGTCAATAGTCATGCTCTGGTTGGTCTTACGGAATTTCGGAATACGATATTCTTTCAGAGCCGGTTCAAAGCTTACAAACTCTTCGTCTTCTGTACGGTCATACAAAATACGAATTGTAGTAGCATCTACGAAATCGATTACACCATCGCCCTCAGCAGCAATCTGAGTACGTGAATCTTCACACAGCTGTCTTTCGATACCAGTACCAACAATCGGAGCTTCGGTCTTCAGCAAAGGAACGGCCTGTCTCATCATGTTTGATCCCATCAACGCACGGTTCGCGTCATCATGTTCCAGGAACGGAATCAAAGAAGCGGCAATAGAAGCAATCTGCTGCGGAGAAACGTCCATCAGCTCAACCTGATCCGGAGTTACAACCGGATAATCGGCATCACGACGAGCTTTTACTTTCTCACGGATGAAAGTACCGTCATCGTTCAACGGAGCATTACCCTGAGCGATGATCTTGTCTTCTTCTTCTTCTGCAGACAGGTATTCGATACCTTCCGGAGACAAATCAACTACTCCATCCTTTACCTTACGATAAGGAGTTACGATAAAGCCCAGATCGTTGATCTTTGCATAGACACACAAAGAAGAGATCAAACCGATGTTCGGACCTTCCGGTGTTTCGATCGGACACAGACGACCATAATGAGTATAGTGTACGTCTCGCACCTCAAAACCTGCACGGTCACGTGACAAACCACCAGGACCCAAAGCTGACAAACGACGCTTATTTGTAATTTCAGCCAACGGGTTAGTCTGGTCCATGAACTGTGACAAAGCATTGGTTCCGAAGAATGAGTTGATCACAGAAGAGATTGTCTTCGCATTGATCAAATCAATCGGAGTAAATACTTCGTTGTCGCGTACATTCATACGTTCACGGATCGTACGGGACATACGTGCCAAACCGATAGCGAACTGGTTAGACAACTGTTCACCTACGGTACGTACACGACGGTTGCTCAAGTGGTCGATATCATCAACATCTGCTTTAGAGTTAATCAGCTCAATCAGATATTTGATGATTTCAATAATATCATGTTTGGTCAGTACCCGGACATCCATGCTGGTGTCCAAAGACAATTTCTTGTTGATACGGTAACGACCAACTTCACCTAAATCATAACGTTTTTCAGAGAAGAACAAGTTGTTGATAACTTCACGTGCACTGGCATCATCAGCAGGATCTGCATTACGCAACTGACGATAGATGTAAAGTACAGCTTCCTTCTCAGAGTTACTCGGGTCTTTCTGAAGAGTATTGAAAATAATAGAATAATCAGATGTATTGGCTTCCTCATTATGAACCAGAATATTCTGAACACCTGATTCGATAATCAGATCAATGTGTTCGGGTTCGATAATGGTTTCACGGTCAATAACAACCTCATTACGTTCAATAGATACAACTTCACCGGTATCTTCGTCAACGAAGTCTTCAGTCCATGTTTTCAACACACGGGCAGCCAGTTTACGACCGACAATCTTTTTCAGATTGGCCTTATTCACCTTGATGTCTTCAGCCAAGTTAAAAATCTCAAGAATATCCTTGTCATTCTCGAAACCAACAGCTCTCAACAATGTGGTGACAGGCAATTTCTTCTTACGGTCAATGTAGGCGTACATCACATTGTTGATGTCTGTAGCAAACTCAATCCATGAGCCTTTGAAAGGAATAATACGGGCTGAATAGAGTTTTGTACCATTAGCATGGATACTCTGTCCAAAGAATACACCCGGAGAACGGTGAAGCTGTGAAACGACAACTCGCTCTGCACCATTAATTACGAATGTTCCTTTCGGAGTCATGTAAGGAATAGGACCCAGATATACGTCTTGGATGACAGTGTCAAAATCTTCGTGATCGGGGTCTGTACAATAAAGCTTTAATTTAGCTTTCAAGGGAACACTATAAGTCAAGCCACGCTCCAGACAGTCATCAATACTGTAGTGAGGCGGATCGATATAGTAGTCAAGGAACTCGAGCACGAAATTATTACGGGTATCTGCTATCGGGAAATTCTCAGCAAATACTTTATACAAACCGTCATTCTTTCGCTTTTCGGGTGGGGTATCCAATTGAAGGAAGTCCTGGAATGACTTCAATTGCACTTCCAGAAAATCCGGATACTGCATCGGATTCTTAATGGAAGCAAAGTTAATTCGTTGATTTTGAGTATTTGAAGACATCTATCTAGAATTGAAAATTAGAAATCGACAATTGACAATTGAGGGAATCCGAGCTTGCCAACTTAATATAGACGCAAAAAGGTTAAGAATCCCCTTGTAAGAGGATTCCTAACCGAACTACCTGATTTACAGGATAATCTTATTTCAGTTCAACTTCAGCTCCAGCTTCTTCCAAAGTTTTCTTCAGAGATTCAGCTTCGTCTTTAGCCAAACCTTCTTTAACTACGCTAGGAGCACCGTCAACCAAGTCTTTTGCTTCTTTCAAGCCAAGACCACAAGATTCCTTAACGGCCTTAACTACCTGCAATTTAGCAGCACCTGCGCTCTTCAAAACTACATCGAATGAAGTTTTTTCTTCAGCAGCAGCTGCACCAGCAGCAGCAGGACCAGCAGCAACAGCTACAGCTGCAGCAGCAGGTTCAATACCATATTCTTCTTTAAGGATAGTTGCAAGTTCATTAACTTCTTTTACTGTCAAGTTAACTAATTGTTCTGCAAAAGCTTTCAAATCTGCCATTTTTTGTATGATTTTAATTGTTTAAATACTTTGTTGATTTTTGAAAATTATTCGGGATGTTATTCCCAAAGCTATAACACCTTTTTCCATTTTTACGCTTCGGTACGTTCACCAAGAGTCTTGAGAACTCCGTGTAGGGTGTTACCACCTGATTGAAGAGCAGAAATAACATTCTTGGCCGGAGATTGCAGCAAGGCAACGATATCGGCGATAACTTCATTCTTACTCTTGATTGAAACGAGAGCATCCAATTGGTCAGCACCAATGTAGAAGCTTTCCTCTGCATATGCAGCTTTCAGTCCGGGAATACCGTCTTTTGCTTTGTCTTTGATCAGCTTAGCAGGAACGTTTGCAGTATTGCTAAACATAACAGCAGTAGTACCTTTCAAAGAACCGTAAAGAGGTGAAAAGTCTTCTTCCAAACTTTCGAGTGCCTTGTGAAGCAGAGTGTTTTTAACCACCATCAATTTGATGTCTGATTTAAAGCAATCTCTTCTCAATGCGCTGGTAGCGGCAGCATCCATAGCTGTAACGTCCACCAAGTAGAAGTGACCATATTCCTTTACTGTAGCAGCAATTTGCTCTATAATCGTACTTTTATCTTCCTTTCTCATTATTTCTCTGTTTTATTAGATTTCATCCACTGATTTCGGGTCGATCTTAATACCCGCACTCATTGTACTAGAAAGATAAATACTCTTAATATATGTACCCTTTGCTGCGGTCGGTTTCAGTTTGTTCAGAGTAGAGATGAACTCTTTCGCATTGTCGCGAATCTGATCAGGACTGAATGATACCTTACCGATAGAAGTGTGAACAATACCGCTCTTATCAACCTTAAAGTCAATTTTACCTTGTTTTACTTCTTTTACAGCCTTAGCAACATCCATAGTTACAGTACCACTCTTAGGGTTCGGCATCAATCCACGAGGACCGAGTACACGACCGAGTGCACCAATTTTACCCATGATAGATGGCATAGTGATGATTACATCAATATCAGTCCATCCACCTTTGATCTTTTCAATATATTCGTCAAGACCAACATAGTCAGCACCTGCTTCTTTTGCAGCAGCTTCAGCATCCGGTGTACAAAGTACCAACACACGCACTTCTTTACCAGTACCATGAGGAAGTGAAACAACACCTCTCACCATCTGGTTAGCTTTACGCGGGTCAACCCCTAAACGTACATCAATATCCAGTGAAGCATCGAATTTGGAAAAAGTGATTTCTTTTACCAAAGATGCAGCTTCTTTCAGTGAGTATGCTTTCCCTGCTTCAATCTTTTCTGCAGCTAACTTTTGATTTTTTGTCAGTTTACCCATTACAATTGAAGTTTATTAGTTATTAACCGGGAACTCCCCTTTTACAGCGATACCCATACTTCTAGCTGTACCTGCAACCATTCTCATGGCAGCTTCCACAGTAAAACAGTTCAAGTCAACCATTTTGTCCTGAGCAATCGTACGAATCTGTTCCCAAGTAAGCTCGGCAACTTTCTTACGGTTAGGCTCAGCAGAACCACTCTTTACCTTAGCTACTTCAAGTAATTGAATAGCAACGGGAGGAGTCTTGATTACAAAATCGAAAGACTTATCTGCGTAGTAAGTAATGATAACAGGTAAAATTTTACCTGCTTTGTCTTGGGTTCTGGCATTGAATTGCTTGCAAAATTCCATGATATTGATACCCTTAGAACCCAAAGCAGGTCCAACGGGAGGTGATGGATTTGCAGCGCCTCCTTTAATCTGTAATTTGATTAGTCCAGCAACTTCTTTAGCCATTTTTTTTATTGATTTATATATAAACATTAAACGAAGAACAACAACAGCGTAACAATTCCGTGTTATTCCTTTTCCACTTGCATAAAGCCCAATTCAAGCGGTGTTTTGCGCCCGAATATCTTTACCATGACCTTTAGTTTCTTTTTTTCACTATTCACTTCTTCAATGATGCCACTGAATCCGCTAAAAGGTCCAAAAGTAACTTTTACAGTTTCACCCACTACGTACGGAATATTGAGTTCTTCACCCGTTTCCTGCAGTTCGTCCACTGTACCAAGTATACGATTCACTTCTGATTGTCTGAGAGGCACCGGTTTTTCGGAGCCACCTAAAAAGCCTATCACATTCGGAGTGTTGCGCAAGTGATGAGCGACCTCACCAACCAAAGCAGCCTCCACCAAAACGTAACCAGGAAGATAACTTCTTTCCTTCACAATTTTTTTGCCATTGCGAACCTGGTAAACTTTTTCAGTAGGAATCAATACCTGAGATACATATTCACCAAGGTCGCTGTTCTTAAGATCAGCTTCAAGATATTCCTTTACCTTAGCTTCTTTTCCACTAATAGCACGCAGAACGTACCATTTCTTTTCAATCTCAGCCATTTTCAATTCCTATTTTTTTAATGTGGATAAACGATTTTTTCCATGAAGTTCTGGAAACAGACATCCATACCCCATACTACCAATGCAATAAGCAGGGAAGCATATAAAACAACTACTGCACTGTTAGCAAGTTCAGAATACGTAGGCCACGATACTTTATGTACAAGTTCGTCGTAAGATTCTTTAATATAAGCTATTACCTTTTTCATTTCAATAATATTAGCACGGGAGGAGAGGCTCGAACTCCCGACACCCGGTTTTGGAGACCGGTGCTCTACCAACTGAGCTACTCCCGTGTGTACATAATCAGTTCCCGATGAAAAACCGGGAACTGATTAATTATTGTGTATTAGTCGATAATTTCAGTAATCTGACCAGCACCTACCGTACGTCCACCTTCGCGGATAGCGAAACGAAGACCCGGGTTCAATGCTACTGGGTAGATCAACTCAACTGTAATAGTTACGTTATCACCCGGCATTACCATTTCTGTTCCTTCCGGCAAAGTGATTTCACCTGTACAGTCCATAGTACGCAAGTAGAACTGAGGACGATATTTGTTGTGGAACGGAGTGTGACGACCACCTTCTTCTTTCTTCAGGATATAAACCTCAGCTTTGAATTTAGAGTGCGGTTTAATCTGACCCGGTTTACAAAGAACCATACCACGTTTGATTTCGTTCTTGTCAACACCACGAAGCAAAAGACCCACGTTATCACCAGCTTCACCTTGATCCAACAGTTTACGGAACATTTCAACACCAGTTACAACTGATTTCTTATCTTCACCTAAACCAAGGATTTCAATTTCATCACCAACGTGAATAATACCTGTTTCGATACGTCCTGTTGCTACAGTACCACGACCTGTGATAGAGAATACGTCTTCAACCGGCATCAAGAATGGTTTATCAACATCGCGCGGAGGCAGTGGAATCCAAGTATCAACAGCATCCATCAGCTCCATAACTTTGTCTTCCCATTTTTCAACACCGTTCAATGCGCCAAGAGCAGAACCACGGATGATAGGAGTATTGTCACCGTCGAAATCATAGAATGAAAGAAGTTCTCTCATTTCCATTTCAACGAGTTCCAACATTTCTTCGTCGTCTACCATATCGCATTTGTTCAAGAATACAACCAGACGAGGAACGTTTACCTGACGAGCCAACAGAATGTGTTCGCGAGTTTGAGGCATCGGACCATCAGTTGCAGCACAAACGATGATAGCACCGTCCATCTGAGCAGCACCAGTTACCATGTTCTTTACGTAGTCGGCGTGACCCGGGCAGTCTACGTGTGCATAGTGACGGTTAGCTGTTTGATATTCAACGTGAGAAGTATTGATAGTAATACCTCTTTCTTTTTCTTCAGGAGCGTTGTCGATAGAATCGAAAGAACGCAATTCTGAAAGACCTTTTTTAGCCAACACAGTAGTGATAGCAGCAGTCAAAGTGGTTTTACCGTGGTCAACGTGACCGATAGTACCAATGTTAACGTGCGGTTTCGAACGTTCAAATTTCTCTTTAGCCATAGCTTTACTTGTTATTTATTTGATTAATAATCAGCATTTACATCCTTTATGAGCTGTTACCGGGATTTGAACCCGGGACCTCTTCCTTACCAAGGAAGTGCTCTACCACTGAGCTATAACAGCAAGAAAAGAGAGCGGAAGACGGGGCTCAAACCCGCGACCCTCAGCTTGGAAGGCTAATGCTCTATCAACTGAGCTACTTCCGCATTCTTGCCAAAGTTGTCACTCTGATTGTGGGCAAAGATGGATTCGAACCACCGAAGGCGTAAGCCAGCAGATTTACAGTCTGCCCCATTTGGCCACTCTGGTATTTGCCCTTTTCAAAATCAAGAAATAAAAGAACTCTTTTCAAACAATATGATAAAGACAGATGTTCTTTCTTTGTTCTTCAGTTTCTTTTTGAGCCTCTTGTCGGATTCGAACCAACGACCCCGAGATTACAAATCACGTGCTCTGGCCAACTGAGCTAAAGAGGCAAACTTACTAAAAAATGCAACCGTCACGTTCTAACGCGAGCGAAACGGCTGCAAATTTAGTTATTTATTTCTTTCCCGCAAAATATTTGGGATTTTTTTATTTGCTACGTTGCTTTTCCTTGTATTTAACCAGCTGTTTCCCGAGCGCTTCCACATCTAAATCAATTGCCTCTTCAAATGTATCACACACTTTGCTTGCATAAAACTCTCCATTAGGGATTAATATTTTAATGCCTGCTTCTTTATTTTCAGCAACTTCTGGTTTTACTACCTTTAATGACACCTCTACTTTCTTTATATCTTCGTAATATTTTTCCAACTTAGACACTTTCTTCTGAATAAATGCCTGCAATTGCTCTGACGCATCAAAGTGAATTGATTGAATTCTAACATCCATACTTACCTCCTTTTTTTAAGCTCTTGGATGAGCTTGTTTATACACTTTTTTAAGTTCTTCAAATGTGGCATGCGTATAGATCTCGGTAGTCGTAATGCTCTCGTGACCTAAAAGTTCTTTTACCGCGCCCAACTCCGCTTCATTATTCAGCATTGTGGTAGCAAAAGTATGCCTCAACACGTGAGGACTCCTTTTCTTCAGCGTTGCCACCTTTGACAGGTTCCGTTTCACTAAATTATAGACCAGATTCTTATAAAGCCGTTCGCCATTCTCTCTAATAAAGAAAGCCTCCGACCTTTCCGGAATCGTTTCGTTTCTTACATTAATATATTCAAGCATCAACTCCCGCAGTTCATCACCGAACGGTATCAGTCGTTGCTTATTTCTTTTCCCGGTCACTTTCAGAAGAGAAGCCGAAAAATCCACATCCTTATCATCCAAACCTATTAATTCCGAAAGTCTCATGCCAGTAGCATAAAACACTTCAATCACCAACCGGTCCCGACAACCTTTAAATCCTTCGCCAAAATCCGTATCATCCAACAACCGATTCATTTCGTTCTCTTTTAAGAACACAGGCAACGGCTTTTTGTTTTTAGGTCCTTTTATTTTACGCAAAGGATCTATAGTCGTTTCTCCCTGTCTTATGAGATACTTGTAAAACGTTCGGAGCGAACTTAGCTTACGATTTACAGAAGTTGAGGTATACCCTTTATCCATCAATGAAACAATCCATTCACGAATCAGTTCCGCCTCGACCTCTAACGGATTAAACTTTCCATACTCTTCCTGAGCAAACTCCTGCAGTTGCTTTATATCTTCACCGTACGCAAGAACGGTTTTTTCAGAATAGTTCCGCTCATACTGGAGATAATCAAGAAAAGATTCTATCAACATAATATCGCTACATCTAAAATCGTGCAACGAATGTATGAAAAGAATTCAATAATTCAAAGGAAATTACGAATTATTAATCTTCTACTTGCTGAAGTTGTTGTACGTAAACTGCGCGTTCTTTCTTAAGTCTTTTAGTTACAGACGGTTTATCAAACTGCTGTCTGCTTCTCAATTCTTTTACGATGCCAGTTTTCTCAAATTTTCTTTTGAACTTCTTCAGCGCTTTTTCAATGTTTTCGCCTTCTTTTACAGGTACTACAATCATTTTGTTACTATTAATATGTTATGATTAAAAAAATTCCGCAGTCAAATTGCGCCGCAAAATTACACATACTTTCTTTATTCACAAAACTTTCGGCAAATATTTCTCAAAAACTATTCATAAACAAGTCATTAAATGCAGAAAGTTAGTACCTTTGAAACACTTACATGTCTATAATAATATAATAAGGTATGAAACAGAACATAAAAGAACGAGTGCATGCTTTGCGCATGACCTTCCATCCCAATTACATCAAAGCATTCATTATCCCCAGCACCGACCCTCATCTTAGTGAGTATGTGGCTCCCCACTGGATGTCACGCGAATGGATTTCCGGTTTCACAGGTTCCGCAGGAACAGCGGTCATCCTGATGGACAAAGCGGGATTATGGACCGACTCACGTTACTTCCTTCAGGCAGAGAAAGAGCTGGAAGGCAGCGGCATCACACTCTACAAAGAGATGTTGCCGGAAACTCCAAGCATAACAGAGTTTCTCTGCCAGCACTTAAAACCCGGAGAATCTGTAAGCATTGACGGGAAAATGTTCTCCGTGCAACAGGTAGAACAAATGAAAGAAGAACTAGCGGTACATCAGTTACAGGTAGATATATTTGGAGATCCATTAAAAAACATCTGGAAAGACCGTCCCTCCATCCCTGACTCTCCAGCTTTTATTTATGATATCAAATATGCAGGAAAAAGCTGCGAAGAAAAAATATCCGCCATCCGTTCGGAGTTGAAGAAGAAAGGCGTCTATGCTTTATTCATATCTGCACTGGACGAAATAGCATGGACTCTCAATCTACGAGGAAACGACGTACATTGCAATCCAGTCATAGTGAGCTACCTGTTAATTACACAGGATGAGGTGACTTACTTTGTTTCTCCGGAAAAAGTGACGCCGGAGGTCGAGACTTATCTAAAGAAACAACAAATAGGAATACAGAAATATGATGAGGTAGAGACATTCCTGAATTCTTTCTCCGGAGAAAATATTCTTATTGATCCACGGAAAACGAATTATGCGATTTACTCGGCCATCCATCCGAAATGTTCCATTATTCGCGGCGAGTCTCCCGTCACATTATTGAAAGCCATTCGTAATGAGCAGGAAATAGCCGGCATCCATGCTGCCATGCAACGGGATGGAGTGGCACTTGTCAGATTTCTCAAGTGGCTGGAAGAATCTGTATCCACCGGAAAAGAAACTGAATTAAGTATAGATAAAAAGCTGCATGAGTTCAGAGCAGCACAGCCTCTCTACATGGGAGAAAGCTTCGACACCATTGCAGGATATAAAGAGCATGGAGCAATCGTGCATTATTCGGCAACGCCGGAAAGCGATGTACCCCTTCAGCCTAAAGGGTTCCTACTCTTAGATTCAGGGGCACAATACTTGGACGGAACCACTGACATCACTCGTACCATCGCATTAGGCGAACTGACGGAAGAGGAAAAGACGGATTATACCTTAATATTAAAGGGACACATAGCATTGGCTATGGCCAAATTCCCAGCCGGAACCCGTGGTGCGCAACTCGATGCACTGGCACGTATGCCTATCTGGAACCACAGAATGAACTTTCTCCATGGCACAGGGCACGGCGTCGGGCATTTCTTGAGTGTACACGAAGGTCCACAAAGCATTCGTATGAATGAGAACCCTGTAATTCTCCAACCCGGTATGATTACATCCAACGAACCTGGTGTTTATAAGGCAGGCAGTCACGGGATACGTACGGAGAATCTGACGTTAGTCTGCAAAGATGGAGAAGGAATGTTTGGAGAATATCTTAAATTTGAGACTATCACTTTATGTCCTATCTGCAAAAAGGGGATCATCAAGGAGATGTTGACAAAGGAGGAAATCGAATGGCTGAATAATTACCATCAGACTGTTTACGAAAAGCTATCTCCAGATCTTAACGAGGAAGAAAAAGTCTGGTTACAGGAAGCTACCACTTCTATTTAAGAAATAAGATGTCTGACACCCGGGTGTCAGCATACCCAACACCCGGATGTCAAGCTTACCAAGACCCGGGTGTCAGGACGACCGACACCCGGGTGTCGGACAACATAACATAGTATCAACTAAAAAACATTATTAAATCAAACAAATCTCATGGCTTTAATAAAATCAGTACGCGGATTCACCCCCGAAATCGGAGAAAACTGTTTTCTCGCAGATAACGCAACTATTATAGGAGATGTAAAAATAGGAAATGATTGTAGCATCTGGTTTAGTACCGTATTAAGAGGAGATGTCAACTCTATACGAATCGGCAATGGCGTTAACATCCAAGACGGAAGTGTCTTGCATACATTATACCAGAAATCGACTATTGAAATAGGCGACCATGTATCTGTAGGACACAATGTCACGATCCATGGGGCAACCATCAAAGACTATGCTCTAGTTGGAATGGGATCAACCATCCTGGACCATGCCGTAGTAGGAGAAGGCGCAATTGTTGCTGCCGGTTCGTTGGTATTAAGCAATACCATTATTGAACCCGGAAGCATCTGGGGAGGAGTACCTGCCAAGTTTATCAAAAACGTAGACCCCGAGCAAGCCAAAGAGCTTAATCAGAAGATCGCTCACAATTATCTGATGTATTCTCAATGGTATAAGTAGAAGATAAACATTAGATAACTAAACAGATACAAGATGAGAGATACATTTCAAAACAAGTATCTCTCATTTTTTATCCACCTAATAACATTCATATAATTATTTCTCATTCCATTTTTAGCTGTCTCCCATCATTCTCCCGCTATATTATTTAATTCCAATCAATCCATTCTGTTGAACTATTCGTAAATTGTCCACATTCAAGTTATTTAACCTATTGGATATAGACAAAATACGAATTATTCGTAGCTTTGTAAATCGGTCAAAGTAACACACATAATATAGAAACATATAACCCTACATCATTTATGAGAATCAAACAACTACTTATCATCTTCTTTCTTACGGCACTACCCACCATCCATGCCCAAAACTCTGGAAAAGAATATTTAAAGAAGGTACTTACCAAACTGGAAAAGATTGAATCCGCCACATATAACATCACTAATGAAAGCTGGCAGCATGGCGATTCAACAGCATTGTCCATCCTGCATGGATTCGTTAAAGAATACAATAATCCCATGGACTCGACCATAGGTGCAAGTTATGTTTCACTGGATGCCAATGATACAACAAAGATGGATTTTTATTATGACGGCAACATAAGAGCATTGACCTATCATGATAACAAGAAATTAGTAATTGATGATTTTACATTCAGGCCACTTCCTTTCAGACCAGTGAGCCCTCCATTCTTCAACCACGCAAAGAACATCATCCAATATGCACTTACTACCAAAGATCATACTACACTAGAACTAAAAGACGAAGGCAATAATTACTATTTCAAATTAGTAATTGATGAAAATCAGCAGGTTGAATTCTTTGGAAAAGCTTATCACCTGCCTCTTCCTCCATTCGACATTGGCAATACGACTTCCATATACGAACTATGGATTGATAAATCGAATGATCTACCTTATAAGAAACGAAGAGAGATGTCCCATGACATTAGCGTTTCAACGTGTTCGGATCTTCAGATTAATAACTTAACAATCAACGACTTCAATACAGCTCATTATTTCCCGGAAGATTATGAAATAGTAAAATACAGCGACCTCCACAAGAAAGACGGAGATTCATCAGCCTCCAAACTTATCGGTAAAAAAGCTCCCACTTGGATATTAGAAAACATAGAAGCACAACCCGTATCATTAGCCGACTGCAAAAGCAGAATCATACTCATCAACTTCACCGGTATCGGTTGTGGTGCTTGTCAGGCAGCTATTCCTTTTTTAAAACAGTTAAAAGATTCATTCAATAGTGAAGAGTTTGATCTCATTGCCATAGAATCCTGGAGTCGAAAAACATCTGCTATCCGGAACTATGCAAACCGAAAGGAACTGAATTATACCATTCTAAATGCAACCAATGAGGTTATCAAAGAATATCAGACAGGTGGTGCTGCTCCTTACTTTTTCATTATGGACCAAGAGCGAATCATACGAAAAGTAATCAGAGGTTATAGTAAAGAGAATACTGATAAAGAAATAATAAATGCAATAAAAGAACTACTATGAGAAAGTTAGAAGTCAACAAATAAAATGCTTGGCTACCAACATAGAGAAACAATGAGGAGTGTACCTAAACTACCTTATAAATGAAGAATCACCTTTAGCACAGAAATTGTGTTAAAGGTGATTCTCCATTTATTTATAAGTTTTTTGCACTGCCCTCTTATATCAGGGCTTACGTTAATCGATACAATATATTTAGAAATTAATCATGTGCATAATCTTCTCCGTCGCACCGGCATTGCTAGTCACATAATAACCGGCATTCGTTCCGGTTTCGCGCAAAAAGACCTCATCTGTCAGGAAACGATCCAACAAAGTTTTCAGCTCATCGTAATCTTTGATAGAATAAGCACCTTTTGCTTCCAGCAATTGAACAGCCTCCATGAATTTCTGATACTTCGGTCCGAAAATCACCGGAATACCATATACAGCCGCTTCCAATGTGTTGTGGATTCCTACTCCGAAACCACCGCCGATATAAGCTATTTCACCATAACGGTAAATAGAGGACAATAGGCCGAAGCAATCTATTATAAGGCAATCCGCTTTCAATACATTTCTTTCGTCAGCACGGGTATAGCGCACATACGGACGTTTCAGTTTACCGATGATCTCAACCAGGTGATTCTCATCGATCACATGCGGAGCAATAATCAACTTCATTTCCGGATGATTATTGAAATATTCGAGGAATAAATCCTCATCAGGTCCCCATGAGCTTCCGGCAACAAAAGTAAAAGAATTGTTTCCTTTAAATTTCTCCACCAACGGGAGTTCTTTAGCCTCTTCGCGGATTTGCAGTACACGGTCAAAACGGGTATCCCCCACCACTGTCACACGACTGATGCCAATTTTCGACAAATAACGTTTGGATGCCTCATTCTGAACAAACAGATGATCGAAATCTTTCAAGACATTGCGATAAGTGCCACCGTACCATTTAAAGAATATCTGTTCGCGACGGAAGATGGACGACACACTATATACCGGAATACGGCGCTTGTGCAGCTCATCCAGATAATTCTTCCAAAACTCATATTTGATAAAGAACGCCATGCAAGGATTTGCAATATCCAGGAACTTCTTCACATTCCTCGGCTTATCAAACGGCAGATAGCAGACAATATCCGCCCCCCGGTAATGCTTACGCACTTCATAACCGGAAGGAGAGAAAAATGTCAGCAATATCTTATAGTTAGGATATTTCTCACGAATCATTTCTATCAGAGGGCGTCCTTGTTCAAACTCCCCCAGTGAAGCAGCGTGAAACCAAATATACTGTTCCCCTTTTTCCACTTGTTGGCGTAAAAGCTCATACACCACCCAATGCCCTTTCATCATCTTCCGGGGCTTGCGGCTAAACGGAGCAGCCAAATGGACGATAAAGTCATAAATGACTATTGCCAGGTCGTAAAGCATAGTACTGTGTCGATTACTTCAAAACCTCTACCGCCCGTTTCATACGAGCTATCGTCTCCTCTTTGCCCAATACCCAGGAAATATCGAACATGTGCGGGCCTTTTCCTTCACCCACCAATGTCAGACGGAAAGCATTCATGATATTACCGGTATGGTAACCTTTCTCTGCAATCCAGTCCATAACGACTTTTTCCTGTCCTTCAATGCTAAAATCTTCAATACCGGCAATCACTTCCGCCAATTCGGTCATACATTTGGCAGAATCTTCTTTCCAACGTTTCTTCACCGTCTTTTCGTCATATTCGGTAGGAGCCACAAAGAAGAAGCTACATACATCCCACAGTTCTTTAATGAAACTTACCCGGTCTTTCATCATGCCAACCACAGTCACTACCTTTTCGAAAGGAGCCTCTACGCCTTGTTCTTTCAAGAAAGGCAAGAACAGTTCCGCAATTTCTTCGTTAGGTTTCTGCTGTATATATTGATGATTGAACCATATTCCTTTTTTATAGTCGAACTTAGCTCCCGACTTGCTGCAACGGTGAAGATCAAACAATTTAATCAATTCGTCCATCGACATCACTTCCTGATCATTACCCGGATTCCATCCCAATAAAGCCAGGAAATTAATCACAGCTTCGGGCAAATAACCGGATTCACGATAACCAGAAGAGATTTCTCCGGATTTCGGATCGTGCCATTCCAATGGGAATACAGGGAATCCGAGACGGTCACCGTCACGCTTGCTTAATTTTCCATTACCTTCCGGTTTCAACAACAAAGGCAGATGAGCAAACTCCGGCATCGTATCTTCCCAGCCGAAAGCACGGTACAACAACACATGCAAAGGAGCGGAAGGCAACCATTCCTCACCACGAATCACGTGGGAAACTTCCATCAAATGGTCATCCACGATATTTGCCAAATGGTAAGTAGGCAGTTCGTCAGCCGATTTATAAAGCACTTTATCATCCAGAATAGATGAGTTTATTACTACTTCACCACGAATCAGGTCATTTACATGAATATCTTCATTCGGTTCGATTTTGAAACGAACAACATATTGTTTGCCTTCAGCAATCAGTGCATCCACTTCTTCCTTCGGCATAGTTAATGAGTTGCGCATCATACCACGGGTAGATGCATCATATTGGAAGTTAGCAATTTCAGCACGCTTAGCGTCCAGTTCCTCCGGAGTATCAAAAGCGATGTATGCTTTTCCATTTTCCAGCAAAATCTGCACATATTTCTTGTAGATTTCGCGGCGTTCCGACTGACGGTACGGACCGTGTTCACCACCGAAGCTCACCCCCTCGTCAAAGTGGATACCCAACCACTTAAAAGATTCGAGTATATACTCTTCCGCTCCCGGAACGAACCGGTTAGAGTCAGTGTCTTCAATACGAAATATCAAGTCTCCGCCGTGTTGACGCGCAAATAGATAATTATACAAAGCTGTACGCACACCACCGATGTGCAATGCTCCCGTAGGACTTGGAGCAAAACGAACTCTTACTTTTCTTTCTGCCATAATTTGGGTTAGTATAGGTAAATCGTGGCAAAATTAAACCTTTTTTTCCACACTATTGTTTTTTTTTGTACTTTTCGCAAAAATTTCAGTGGATATGGAACATTTGAAGAAGAAAAAAAGATTTTCATGGAGAGATTTACTATATAAATCACTGCTATTTGTGGGCACTGTAACACTGATTGTCTATTTCCTGCCACGTGACGGAAAATTCAATTACCAGTTCGACATCAACAAGCCCTGGAAGTACGGACAGTTGATCGCTACTTTCGACTTTCCTATTTATAAAGAGGATGCAGTAGTAAAAAGGGAACAAGATAGCCTGATGGCTTTCTTCCAACCTTATTATCAACTGGATAAGAATATAGAGAAAGACGCAATCGCCAAACTGAAGGAGAATTACCACACGAATCTGAAAGGTATTCTCCCTTCCATTGATTATTTACGGTACATCGAACGCACTTTAAAAGAAATCTATCAGGCAGGTATCGTTTCGACAGAGAATATACAGCAGCTTCACAAAGACAGCACTTCATCCGTCATGGTGATTGATGATAAACTGGCTAATCCACAGGCTACCGAGAATCTTTACACGGTAAAAAAAGCCTATGAGCACTTGTTGTCGGCAGATTCCACTCATTTCAACCGGGAAATTTTAAGGCAATGCTCACTGAACGAATACATCACTCCCAACCTTACCTTTGACGAGGAACGTACCCAGGCTGCCAAAGAAGAGATTCTGAACAACTATTCCTGGGCAAACGGATTAGTAGTCAGCGGGCAAAAGATTATTGACCGGGGAGAAATTATCAGTCCGCATACTTATAATATCCTGGAGTCATTACGCAAAGAATCCATCAAACGGAATGAGTCCATGGGACAGAACCGTCTGATTCTCGGCGGACAGATTCTGTTTGTAGGAATGCTGATGCTTTGTTTTATGCTTTATCTCGACCTGTTCCGGAAAGACTACTATCAACGGAAAGGCAGTCTGTCATTGCTATTCACGTTGATTGTATTTTACAGTGTCATAACCGCTTTCATGGTAACACATAATCTATTTAATGTGTATATCATCCCGTACGCGATGCTGCCCATTATCATCCGCGTCTTCCTTGATTCGAGGACTGCTTTCCTGACGCATGTCATTACCATACTGATATGCTCCATATCCCTACGCTTTCCGCATGAATTCATTCTGACACAGTTGGCAGCAGGATTGGTGGCAATATTCAGTCTAAGAGAGCTATCGCAAAGGTCCCAACTTTTCCGGACAGCTTTATTGGTCATACTGACTTATGCAGCCATTTATTTCGCCTTCGAATTGATGACAGAGAACGGCCTTTCCACCGACTTTTCGAAGTTAAACATACGAATGTACACCTACTTCATCATCAATGGAATCTTGTTATTATTCACCTATCCTTTACTCTTTTTATTGGAAAAGACTTTCGGATTTACTTCCAATGTAACGTTGGTAGAACTTTCGAATATCAATAATGACCTTTTACGGCAAATGTCCGAAACGGTTCCGGGCACATTCCAACATTCCATGCAGGTGGCCAATCTTGCTGCGGAAGCAGCCATCCGTATTGGAGCCAAAAGCCAGTTAGTACGTACAGGAGCTTTGTATCATGACATTGGCAAGATGGAAAACCCTGCTTTCTTCACAGAAAATCAGTCAGGAGGAATAAACCCGCATAAGAACCTGAATTACGAACAAAGTGCACAGGTCGTCATCAGTCATGTGACGGATGGATTGAAATTAGCTGATAAACACAATCTGCCTAAAGCTGTCAAGGACTTTATCAGCACGCATCACGGACGGGGAAAAACAAAATATTTCTATATTTCCTGGAAGAACGAGCATCCGGACGAAGAACCGAATGAAGAACAGTTCACCTATCCCGGTCCGAATCCGTTCACCAAAGAGCAGGCTATCCTGATGATGGCGGATGCCGTGGAAGCCGCATCACGCAGTCTCCCGGAATATACGGAAGAAACAATCAGCAACCTGGTCGACAAGATTATCGATTCCCAGGTCACTGAAGGTTACTTTAAGGAATGTCCTATCACTTTCAAGGACATAGCGACTGTGAAAACTGTGTTCAAAGAAAAACTAAAGATTGCTTATCACACCCGGATCAGTTATCCTGAGTTAAAGAAGTAAGCAAACCTGCGCAAGCGTCTTCAAGAACATCGAGTACATATTCAAAACCCTCGGCCCCTCCATAATAGGGGTCAGGGACATGATCTGCAGGAATACGGGTGCAATACTCCGTCATGCGATGAATCTTCTTCCATTCTTCAGGAGAAGGGGCTTTGTCTTTCAAATCATCTATGTTCCGGTCGTCCATACCGATGATCAGATCAAAATGATAGAAATCTTCCGTACGGACGGGGCGAGAACGATGCACTAATTGATAACCGCGACGAGCAGCATGAGCACGCATCCGGCTATCCGGCAATTCGCCCTGATGATAAGACAGGATTCCGGCAGAATCTATCACAAATTCTTTTTCCAGTCCCGCCTCTTCAATTAAATGAAGCATTACGCCTTCAGCCGTAGAGCTACGGCAGATATTTCCTAAACAGACAAATAATATTTTCTTCATAATTTACTTTTAACGATACAGAAATGATATAGAATACTTATATATTTTTAGGCACGGATTACACGGATTTCGCGGTTTTAAAAGATTAACCAATTAAAAACCGTGTTATCCGTGTAATCCGTGCCTAAATATGATAGTTCACCACAGTACTAGAACGAATTTAATATCTGATTAGCCCGGTTCACGGTTACTGCGGCCGGGATTTCCGGCATACTACCCAAATGGAACGGAGCAAGCATTTTCTCAATTTTCTTTAATCCGGCCTTATTTCCTTTTTTCTCAAATTCCTGACGAAGAATATGGATCTTCTCATGCGCCTGTATTCCTTCAATCAAACGTTCGAAACGGATACAACTGCGAGCTCCCGGATATACAAGATAAGTATCTCCACCTGCCCAGCTACGGAAACGGGAATCGAGCAACGGTTCCAACGGCCAGCTGTTATATGCCCAACGCAGATAGCCATCCAGCTGTTTCTTAGATGAATAATAACTCATCCAAGCTGCTTCTGCAGGCTCAGAGAAAGTAAACGTGTTAGGATGGGCTTCCGTACAGCAAGTATAGTAATTAGTACGTTTGTTCTCGGCAACACGACGAAGACGCACCTCTTCCGGAAAATCCTGTCCGATGACAATACAGTAATCATACAGTTCCGGCTCAATCTCCGCATGATAGTTTCCAGCCAATGAAACTTTAAAATCCGGATCAGCTTTACGAATCACTTTCAACGTCTTCTGCATCACTTCCATCGGACGTTCGTCCATCGCAATGGCACAAATATCAAACCATCCTTTTTCTTTCAGATGCTTGGAGAAAGAGGCAAGCATCGCTCCCCACATTTCTTCATAAGCCGCTTCACCCGGTGCAGTTTTCACGAATTGCAAAGAGTTGGTTGCCTGATCGTAATATTGGAATGACAACTCCCAGGGAACCATTGAGTAACAATTAATCTGTTTATCAATGCCTACACTCATCATAAATTCCACCCAACGGTCGAAGATGGTATAATCAAAAGCCCATGTTCCATCTGCCCGTTTCATCCAGGTGACCATTGTATCAAAATAATCTTCTGTCTGACCATTCCAGGGTTTGTACGTCAAAGTCGCCGTGATAATCTTCTGTCCGGCATCTGCCAACATTTTCATTAAAGGACGCATGGCGTCGAAATGCTCCTGACTCCATAAAGGAACCTGATAATAACGTGCCACTGCATAAGGACTTTGCCATAAATCCAAGTGGTAAGCCCATTCCGAAGGTTGAGGAAGCTCACGGGGAGAAACGGTAATTTCCAGATTCAGGCGTTGCAATAAACGCGAGCCGTCATTGATTAATAACTCCCCTCGGTAAGTTCCGGGAGTAGCCGATTGCGGAATCCAGCACTGTACCCAAACCGGTTGAACAGTACGAGCAGGCAAAGCCATCGTTTTCAGGTTGGTATCAATAGGGTCGGCCACCAATAATGAATCATAATCCACAGATTTCCGGTGTCCGCACGCCCCTCTCCCATCTTTGTTCAATTCATCCGTCATCACATAACGGACAAAACCACCTGTAAATGCATCTTTGGGAAGAACATTTCCCTTTTTATCCTTGAAATCACCAAAGCTGAAATTCAGGTCTTTCAGTTCTACGCCTGTCCACACAACAGCTTGCGCGTTCACCCGTTCGCCACGCCAGCCTTTCAGGGAAACAGTCTGTTGTTTCTTCAACTGCGGGAGTTGATGTTTTGCATACCGGATATCTGTTGTACCCCAAGAGACTTGAGTGGAAGTCACCGCTGCCCACTCTTTATCAGAAGGTGCAGTAGGATCAGGCAACTCCTGATAAGTCAGTAAAGGGAACTTCGGTTGTCCTGTCGGAACACCGCATTGAGTTACTCCTTGCTGGGCAAAAACTGCACCCATGCTAAAAAGACAAGTCAGAGAAAAAATAGTAAGTCGTTTCATGGTTAGTTAATTAAATTAATAAAGGTTATTATATGGGGGAAAAATATTAAATCACATAGGGTCTACATCATAATAAACAATCAAAGATTTATAGCGTTCGTCCGCCAACATCTCGCGCTGGATGCGTAACAGCAATTCCCGCGCACGTCCCATCGGGGCATTCTGCTCAATCTTAACGACGATCTTTTTGATAAACAAAGTCTGGATACGGGCAACAGGAGGTTTGTCCGGACCTAATACCCGATTGCCAAATACTGACCGCAACTTATCCGCCATCACTGCCGCCATCTGATCCAGTAACGCTTCATTATGATTTTTCAGATAAACATATACCAGCCGATAATAGGGAGGATAATGGAACATCTGGCGTTCCGCCAATTGTCCGCCTACCATATCTTCATAATCATTGGCAATGACCTGATGAATGATAGGATGATCGATGCTCTTGGTTTGCAATACCACCCGTCCGCGTTTGTTCTTACGTCCGGCACGTCCCGCTACTTGCGCCATCAACTGAAACGCACGTTCATAGGAACGGAAATCGGGATAATTCAACATGGTATCGGCATTCAATATGCCTACTATACTGACATGATCGAAGTCCAATCCTTTTGAAACCATTTGCGTACCGATCAATATGTCCGTCTTTCCCTGCTCGAAATCTGCAATAATCTTCTCATAGGCAGAGCGGGTACGTGTAGTATCCAAATCCATCCGGGCTACGGCAGCTTCCGGGAAAAGAATTTTGATGTCATCTTCAATCTTTTCCGTACCGAAACCACGGTTCACCAGTTCTGTCCCCTCGCAGGCAGGGCAGGATTTCGGCAGTTGATAGGTATAACCGCAATAGTGACAAGTTAACTGATTGATTCCTTTATGATAAGTAAGACTTACGTCACAATTCTTACACTTGGGCACCCAGCCGCAGGTACGACACTCCACCATCGGGGCAAACCCACGACGGTTCTGAAAGAGAATCACCTGTTCTTTCTGTTCCAAAGCCTCTTTCATATATTGTATCAGGAGCGGTGAGAATTGTCCGACCATCCGTTTTTTGCGATGCAATTCCTTAATATCCACCGGAATAATCTCCGGCAACTGAATTTCTTTATATCGTTCTTTCAGTTGTACGAAACCATATTTTCCCTCTCTTGCATTCTGCCACGACTCGATAGAAGGAGTAGCCGTACCCAACAGAGTCTTAGCTCCGTACATGGCAGCCAGTACAATAGCTGCGCTACGCGCATGATAGCGGGGAGCGGGATCTTGTTGTTTATATGTATTTTCGTGCTCTTCGTCCACAATCACCAATCCCAGATTCCGAAAAGGCAGGAAAATAGAAGAACGAACGCCCAGAATAATATCATATCCCTTCTCTCCCAGTTGCTTCCTCCATATTTCAACCCGTTCGGCATCGGGGAATTTAGAATGATAGATACCCAGACGGGCACCGAAAACCCGTTGCAAACGCTCCGTAATTTGAGTGGTCAATGCAATTTCCGGCAACAAATATAACACCTGCTTTCCCTGGCGAATCGCTTCTTCTATCAGATGGATATAAATTTCAGTCTTACCGCTGGACGTTACCCCATGAAGCAAACAAACGTTTTTCTCCTGAAAAGACTGTACGACTTCATCAAATGCACGTTGTTGAAACTCATTTAAAGGATTTAATTCGACAATCTCCTTCTCCTGCTTGTCCAACCGGCCGATCTCATGGTAGTAGATTTCAAAAATCTTCTTATCCACCAATCCATTCAATACAGAAGGAGCCACATTAGCCCGCTGCAACAGTTCTTTCTTAGAGACTTCTTTCGGAGTTCCCGCTCCTAAAACACCAGAACACTCCACATATTTCATAAGCAACGCCAACTGCTTCGGAGCACGAGACAGGATATCAAACAGGATATGAAGCCGTTTCTCATCCGCTACACCCGCAAGCCGGACCCGTGCCTCTGTTTTCGGTTTATAAGTACGTCTCAATTCCTCCTTGACGAAAATCGCTTCTTTATCGAGCAGAGACTTGATGACAGCAAGGATATTTTTGATGCCGCTGTCTTTCTCCAGTTTAGTGACGCACTGCTGCGAATCTATGGCAAGTAAGTCCAAAATACGTTGTTCACGTTCCGGCAATGGCGCATCCGCTTCAAAATCAGGATTATATTCAACAATCGTTTCACTCTCCAGTTTCAGTCCGGAGGGAAGTGCCGCTTTATAAACATCGCCTTGTGTACAGAGATAATAGTCGGCTATCCACTCCCAAAATTTGAATTGAGCGGGTAACAAGATGGGAGAAGCATCCAGTAATGCAGATATATCTTTCACTTCGTATTCCGTTGGAGCACAATAATGAACGTTGAGGACGATAGCCGTATAAAACTTCTTCCGCCCGAAAGGAACTACCACACGGCAGCCTATCTTCACATCTTCCGCACATTCATCCGGCAAAGAGTAAGTAAAACTCTTCGGAAGCGGAAGCGGTAATATGACATCTACATACTTTTTCATTGCAGCCACAAAAATACAATAAAAAAACGGGGATTTAAAAGAAGGAAGGGAGAACACTTAAAAAGAAAACTCTACTTTATACGAGAATAGAAGAAAATATATTCGAGAGTGTAACAAGATCATCTCAAACAAAAAAAGAGTTTCCGGTTATCGGAAACTCTTTTTCATATACTATGTAAAGCGACAGACTACTTAAAAAATATAGGCTACAGATACTTGCCAAGTCTTAGTCTTATAAGAAGCATTTGTACCTTCAATATCAGCAGTATCGCCCAATGGGATATTGTAATTAGCCCCCACCTGCAAATGGTTCAGCAATTTCACACCCGCACCCACATTGATACCTACTTCTGCTTTCTTCTTATCAATTCCCGATTTCTTTTCAAAATCGAAATAAAAATCAGGACCTGCAGCCAGATAAATGCCTGCCAGACTTCCCAAGCCAATGGTATATTTCAGGTTCACAGGAATATCAATACCGTTTTGCTTAACAGTAAAATCTTCATTTCCTTCTGAAACTTTGATACCCCGTTGAGCAAAAAGCAAAGATGCATCTACTCCCAACCCTACGATTGGAATATTAAACTCGGCCATCGGACCGATAAAGAAGCCTGTGAAATTATCCTTTTTAAAGTTTTCGCTCACATTAGAGAAACTCGCCTTTGACAAGTTCAAACCTCCCTTTACACCAAAGTGTATCTGCGCCTGAGCAGGCATTGCCATAGCTATACACATAGCAATCATTAAAGCACCAAAAATCTTTTTCATAAATTTACGTGTTTATAATTCGGGACAAAGATATATATTTAGATTAAATAAACACAAATTCTTGGTTGTTTGTTCATTTAAAGACGTCGTTGCCCCTCCTGACGAACTAATAAGCATTTCTTATTAATTCGATTTTACTTCCTGATTTTCATACAGATTCTTTTCAGCCAACAGGTACAGCAAGTAGTCTGCCCCAAGACGAGTTCTTTTTCTAGTTTTTGTAGCCGGTCGCATTGTTTCAGCCATTTGACTTGTAAGGTATCATAGAGGATTCCGGCTGCTTTATATCTTGTGATTTCTTTATCTTGTTTGCCTAAGAGTGATAGGTATATTGAACAAAGTTTTGACTTATCTATGCAATATCGTTCCAGTTTTTCGATATACATCAAGGTAGCTCCTTTTTCATTTCGACTCATAAACTCCTGAACACTGTCATCACTGATGATGTCGATGCCCGGCCTTTCGTAGTCCACAGTGATTTCTCGCATTTCTACCAAGACCCAGAGATATTCTGTCTCGAATCCGTACTTTGCAGCTGCCTCTTCTATACTAATCCATTGTGCCATAGCGTTTGTTTTTTCATGTGTGATACAAATAAGGGATGAATAATATTTTATTCATATATATTGGTACAACGAGCATCCACGCTTTTTTGCAGTCCGCCGGGTGGGGATTGGCTAGGTTAAAATTGGGGCAATTTATAACCGGCCGAATACAAGAAAGACGCAGATGCTGCCGTACCATTATCCGATCTTAAGGCTAGCAACACCCTCACAAAAGATAATGATAACAGCAGACACCCACGTCAATCGTTTATATATAACACATCTCTTACGAATATGTTGATATACATCCGTTCACGTGGAGTATCTGCCGTATCATCTCTCTTTGTTTGGATTGGCTATTTCTAAGATCGAGAGATAATACGCTTTTACTCCAATAAGGAAATAAAACCGCTTTCTGCCTATTCCATCACGCTGATGGGCTGAAAGCGTACGGCAAAGATATATGTTTTTTTTGAAATGCAGTCGAAATATGGAAATAAATACTGGAAGTTATGTATTAAAATGAATCTGACAAAAGACGACTCTACTTCTCGTTCTTGATTATGGAACTTTCTCACAAATAAAAGTTGTAGTTGTTTTTACTCTCACACCCTCACCCATTGGTTCAATCCCTTTATTCATCAGCATTACAGGTGTGAGAGTAAAGGTGAGGGTAGAAGTTACCCTCACACTACCCTCACGTTGCAAATGGCTTATCCATTAGGAAAGTTCCAGTTTCCAATAGTACGAATAAAAGTTTCATGTAATGATACTAATAGTTTCCCGGTGAGAGACTATAGTTTCCCCGTAAGGAAACTACATTTTCCCCGTAGGGAAACCATTGTTCCCCCATAGGGGAAACTTTAGTTTCAAGCCTGCGAACAGATTGTTTCACACCTCTAAACAAATTGTTTCAAGCCTCTAAACAAATTCAAGCTGCCACTGACCGGAAATTAGCCAACCAGTAATCACGGGAAAAACACAACTTACCCGACAACTGAAATCAGGATGAGCCCCACACAGCGTATGCGACTAGAAAGACGTATTCTTACTACTCTATGAGAACAAATCATTCAACGCTTCGCTCATGCTGGGATGAGTAAAGATGAAATCACGCAGGAAAGTATAATCCTGACCTGTTTTCATTGCCATGGCAACTATATTAATGACCTCGCTGGCATCAGGCGCAAACAGCATACAACCTACTATTTTTCCCGTATTCTTATCAATGACAGCTTTCAGCAGACCGTCCGTCTCTCCCAATGTCTTTGCTCTCGGTATCGCCATAACAGGCAATTTCTTGATAATCACATCCAAATTCTGCTTACGAGCCTCATCCTCATTCAATCCGATACGTGCCAATGGAGGATCAATAAATACGGAATAAGCAACCGGATTACGGTCACTTGTTTTCCGCTCCTTATCTCCAAACAAATCTTCGCGGATAATCCGATAATCATCCAATGAAATATAAGTGAACTGCAAACCACCTTTCACATCACCCACGGCACGTATATTCGGATTAGTTGTCTTCAGATATTCATCCACAATGATCGCTCCACGTGCGTCCGTCTCCACTCCGGCAACTTTCAGATTCAGATCTTTCGTGTTCGGCCTGCGTCCTGTAGCCAACAATACGGCATCAGCTTCAAGTTCGAACACCTCATCAGTTTGTGAATCAGAGAAAACAACGACAGCCCTATTTTCAACATGCTTCACAGATTGTACCTTCGCGTTCATCCGAAAAACAATGCCTTTTTTCTCCAATGTTTCTTTTACACTTGCAGCAATATCCCGATCCTCACGGGCAATCAGCTCCGGATAACTTTCGAGTACCGTCACTTGTGAACCGAACGAAGCATACATAGACGCAAACTCCAAACCAATATAACCGCCGCCAACAATAACCAGCCGACGGGGAAGATCGGTCAATTCCATGATTGAAGTACTGGTATAAACCAAAGAATTGTCCGCAACTCCTTCAATAGGCGGAATTATTGTTTCCGCTCCGGTGTTGATAATTATTTGCTTTGATGTCAACCATATTTCTTCAGTAGATGTACGGACAGAAACCACATCGGCAGATACAAAAGAACCTACACCTGTATAAACTGTTACATTAGGATGATCCGCCAGATTATGGTAATTCTTGCCTCTCAACGCACTTGTCACAGACTCCTTCACAGCAATAGCATTGCGATAAAACGCACTTCTTTCTTCAAATGTGGAGTCTTCCATACCGGAAGCAATTTTAGCCTGATGAACCAACGTCTTTGTCGGAATACAGCCGATATTGATACACGTTCCTCCATACATTTTATCAGAACGTTCAACAATGGCGACTTTCCGCCCACGTTTTGCAAACTCTGCCGCAAGGGTCTTTCCTCCCTTACCGAAACCGATAATAATAACATCAAATGCATTCATATCTATATAACTTTTAATGGGTTCAAGACTTGCTTATCAGGTTAACAACGAATGATATTGCAAAGTTCGTCGCTTTCGAAGTAATAAACAATAACTATTTCGCCGGATAAATTAGCAATTATTCCCGTATAAGGTCAAAGTAATAAATAATCAAAAATCGCCGGAACAGATCAATGATCTGCCCGGCGATTTCTCATCTTAAACCAATCTCCACTTACTATATATCAATCAACGATTCGGGTGAATGTCCAACTTCACCGGTTTAATCATATTCTCCGGTTTTAAGATAGTATCCAAGTCTTCTTTGGAAAGAATGTTATGCTCCAAAACAAGTTCATAAACTCCCTTCCCGGTTTCCAATGCTTCTTTGGCTATTTTGGTAGAGTTCTTATATCCGATCACCGGATTCAGGGCTGTCACTACTCCGATACTGTTATGCACATCTCTCCTGCATTTTTCTTCATTAGCCGTAATGCCGTCGATGCATAACGTGCGCAAAGTGTCGAAACCATTCATCAACAGATCGGCAGACTCGAAACAGCATTGTGCCATTACCGGCTCCATTGCATTCAGTTCCATTTGAGCCGCTTCACCGCTCATGGCTACGCAGAGGTCGTTTCCTATTACTTTATAGGCTATCTGGTTCATGACTTCGGGAATAACCGGATTCACTTTTCCCGGCATGATGGAAGAGCCCGGCTGCATTGCCGGCAGATTGATTTCCCCCAATCCGCAACGCGGACCGGAAGCCAGCAACCGCAAGTCATTACATATCTTATTCATTTTAACAGCAACACGCCTCATCGCTCCCGAATAGCCTACCATGCAGGAAGTATCCGAAGTGGCTCCTACCAAATCGTCTGCAAGTTTGATATCCAATCCCGTAATCTTGCGCAAAGCGGCAATGCACTTCTCCGCATATTCCGGTTCGGCGGTAATTCCTGTTCCGATGGCCGTTGCTCCCATATTGACTGCCAGAAAATCCTGTGCGGCGAAATCGAGATTCTTCACTTCATGCGACAGAATACTTGCAAAGCCATTAAAGGTTTGCCCAAGCGTCATCGGTACGGCATCTTCCAGTTGGGTACGCCCCATTTTGATGATATGCGCAAACTCATTCGCTTTCTTCCGGAAAGACTCGATCAGAACCTCCAAATGCTTAACCAACTTCAAATGAGTATAATACAGTCCAATGTGGATGGCAGTAGGATAAGCATCGTTGGTCGATTGCGAACGGTTGACATGATCGTTGGGTGAACAGTATTGATACTCTCCCCGCTGATGTCCCATCAGTTCCAATGCCCGGTTGGCAATCACTTCATTGGCATTCATGTTAGTGGTTGTACCGGCTCCTCCCTGAATCATGTCTACGGGGAATTGCTCGTGATGCTTTCCTTCAAGTATTTCTTTACAGGCTCTCAAGATAGCATCCGCTTGTTCTTCTGTTAATAAGTCCAGTTCACGATTGGCAACGGCGGCTCCCATCTTGGTAATAGCCAATGCCTGAATGAACAAAGGATATTCATTCAAATGAAACTTGCTGATGCGAAAGTTTTCGATACCACGGAGTGTCTGTACTCCATAGAGTGCACTTTCCGGCACTTCACGACTACCTATCAGGTCACTCTCTGTACGAGTTTTTTTTGATAAATTCTGTTCCATATCGGTTGTTTTATAGTAATAACGTTTTCGTTAGTTCTTATAATAACCAATGAACTTTGTTATTGTTTTAATAAATATGCAAAAACTATTCAAAGACTTTTTTGTTGTAAATACAAGAAAAAGAAAATACAAAGAGAGAAATCACTTATCTTTGTTTGGAACTTAAAACAGCAATCTATGATATTACAATTAGCATTTGTTCTGACAGCCATTATTATTGGCGCGCGCCTGGGAGGTATCGGACTTGGCGTAATGGGAGGCGTAGGGTTGGCTATACTTACGTTCGTTTTTGGTTTACAACCCACTGCGCCTCCTATCGACGTTATGTTAATGATTGCCGCTGTAATTTCGGCCGCTTCCTGTATGCAGGCAGCCGGAGGTCTGGACTATATGGTGAAACTGGCAGAACATTTGCTTCGTAAAAATCCTTCACACGTCACTCTGCTTAGTCCGCTGGTGACTTACCTCTTTACTTTTGTAGCCGGAACCGGGCACGTGGCCTATTCCGTACTGCCGGTGATCGCAGAGGTTGCCACCGAAACAAAGATACGCCCGGAACGTCCGTTGGGGATTGCCGTCATCGCTTCCCAGCAGGCCATTACGGCAAGCCCGATCTCTGCCGCTACCGTGGCACTTCTCGGACTCTTAGCCGGATTCGACATTACCCTGTTCGACATTCTCAAGATTACGATTCCCGCTACCATCGTCGGAGTTTTGGTAGGCGCCTTGTTTTCCATGAGAGTCGGCAAGGAACTGGTGGAAGATCCCGAATATCAGAAAAGATTGAAAGAAGGTTTATTCAACAATAAAAAGGTGGAGATTAAAGATGTCAAGAACAAACGTTCGGCAATGATTTCCGTCATCATCTTTATATTGGCAACTGCTTTTATCGTGCTTTTCGGTTCTTTTGAAGGAATGCGCCCCAGTTTCCTGATTGACGGGGAAATAGTCACCTTGGGAATGTCTTCCATCATCGAAATCGTGATGTTGTCGGCTGCCGCAATTATCCTGTTAGTAACGAAGACGGACGGGATTAAGGCAACGCAAGGTTCCGTATTCCCGGCAGGTATGCAGGCGGTGATTGCCATCTTCGGTATTGCTTGGATGGGAGATACTTTTCTTCAGGGAAATATGGGACAGCTGACGCTCTCTATCCAGGGGATCGTACAACAAATGCCGTGGCTGTTCGGTGTCGCCCTGTTTGTGATGTCTATTCTGCTGTATAGTCAGGCCGCCACCGTACGGGCACTCGTTCCTCTGGGTATCGCGTTGGGAATTTCTCCTTATATGCTGATCGCTTTATTCCCTGCCGTGAACGGATATTTCTTTATTCCGAATTATCCTACTGTGGTGGCTGCGATTAATTTCGACCGTACCGGGACAACAAAAATCGGCAAATATGTGTTGAACCATTCATTCATGATGCCCGGTCTGATATCGACCGTTGTGGCAATCGCACTAGGTTTGCTTTTTATACAAATATTCTAATAGATTCATATTATTAACCTAAACATCATTCAGTTATGAAACAATTCAAAAGCTTTGGACTGGTAGTAGTCACACTACTGTTTTCCGTAACTATGGCATTCGCCGCAAAACCGAATATTCATATTCTTGCTACGGGAGGAACCATCGCAGGTACGGGAAGCTCGGCTACCGGAACCAGTTATACGGCAGGACAGGTTGCCATCGGCGCGCTGCTCGATGCTGTGCCCGAAATTAAAGACATCGCCAACGTAACGGGAGAGCAGATCGTTAAAATCGGCTCGCAGGACATGAACGACCAGGTTTGGCTGACGCTTGCCAAGAAAATCAACGAACTACTGAAACGCCCGGACATTGACGGCATCGTGATTACTCACGGAACAGACACCATGGAAGAAACTGCTTACTTCCTGAATCTGACTGTCAAGAGCAACAAACCGGTGGTATTAGTAGGCGCCATGCGTCCGTCTACCGCTCTAAGCGCCGACGGCCCGTTGAACCTTTACAATGCCGTTGTTACCGCAGCCGCAAAAGAATCGAAAGACAAAGGGGTATTGGTTGCCATGAACGGCCTTATCCTCGGAGCGCAAAGTACGGTTAAAATGAACACTGTCGATGTGCAAACTTTCCAAGCCCCCAACTCCGGCGCACTGGGTTATGTACTGAACGGAAAAGTGTTCTATAATCAAGTAACGCTAAAGAAACATACTACCCAGTCCGTTTTTGATGTCACGCATCTGAACGCGCTTCCCAAAGTAGGTATCGTGTACAGCTATTCCAACATTGAAGCCGATATGGTGACTCCGATGCTTAGCAACGGTTACAAAGGAATTATCCACGCAGGAGTAGGAAACGGAAATATTCACCAGAACATCTTCCCGGTATTGACGGATGCCCGCCAAAAAGGTATTCTTGTCGTTCGTTCTTCCCGTGTCCCGACCGGACCTACCACACTGGATGCAGAGGTGGACGACGCCAAATATCAGTTTGTGGCTTCGCAGGAACTGAACCCGCAGAAATCTCGTGTTTTGTTAATGCTTGCACTAACAAAAACTACAGACTGGAAACAGATTCAGCAATATTTCAACGAATACTAAAAACCGGACTTACTTATGAAAAAATGGATATTCATGCTGCTTCTGGCGGGCAGCATACAGGGAGTATATGCTCAAAAAACAGAGAAAAAGGAGAAATTCAATCCGAACACTCCCCTGTTTGAAGAGCTGACAGACGTGAAAAAGAAAACAGATAAATTCAATCTTTATCTGAATATGCAAGGGAGCTTTGACGCTCATTTCCAGAATGGTTTTCAGGAGGGTGACTTTAATATGCACCAACTCCGTATCGAAGCGAAAGGAAATATCAACAACTGGTTGTCTTACCGCTACCGCCAGCGCCTCAACCGCTCGAACGATGCAAACGGCATGATTGATAATCTCCCGACTTCTATCGACTATGCCGGAATCGGTATCAAGCTGAATGACCAGTTTAGTCTTTTTGCAGGAAAGCAATGTGCCGCATACGGTGGTATCGAGTTCGACCTGAATCCGATCGACATCTATCAATACAGCGATATGATTGATTACATGAGCAACTTCATGACCGGATTGAATGTGGGTTATAACATTACTCCCGAACAGCAGCTTAACCTGCAGATATTGAACAGCCGTAACAGTTCTTTCGACAGCACTTACGGGATTACAGAGGATGCCGAAGGCAATCTCCCCGATCTGAAATCGGGCAAAATGCCACTAGTCTACACATTGAACTGGAACGGTAATTTCAATAATGTATTTAAAACCCGTTGGTCGGCTTCTGTCATGAACGAGGCCAAAAGTCACAATATGTATTATTATGCTTTAGGTAATGAGTTGAATCTTGGAAAATGGAATGCTTTTGTCGATTTCATGTATTCAAAAGAGGATATTGACCGCAAAGGAATCATTACCAGTATCGTAGGTCGTCCGGACGGACATAATGCTTTTGATGCGAACTATCTTTCGGTTGTTGCCAAATGTAATTACCGCTTTCTTCCGAAATGGAATGTTTTTGTGAAGGGTATGTACGAAACGGCTTCCGTAGGCAAGGCATCCGAAGGTATAGAAAAGGGCAATTACCGTACTTCCTGGGGATATCTGGGCGGTATCGAATATTACCCGATGGAAACTAATCTGCACTTCTTTGTTACCTACGTAGGACGTTCGTATGATTTTACTTCCCGCGCCAAAGTGCTGGGACAAGAGAATTACAGTACTAACCGTATTTCTGTGGGATTTATCTGGCAGATGCCTGTATTCTAGTTCTAAAGCCAGAAACCGTAGCTGGCAATATAAGAATACCCGATAGCCTTCTTGCAAAGGTTATCGGGTATTTTTATATGTTCGGTCTTAAATCAATACTCTTCCTCGTTAAAGAAAAAATCCTCCTTACTAGGATAATCCGGCCAAATATCTTCGATACTCTCATAGATTTCGCCCTCATCTTCCATCTCTTGGAGATTCTCAATAACTTCAAGAGGAGCACCCGAACGCATGGCATAATCAATCAATTCATCCTTGGTTGCCGGCCAGGGAGCATCTTCAAGTTTTGATGCTAGTTCCAATGTCCAATACATAATCTTGAGTATTTAAAATGAATACTAAATTTGTCTCGTTTTCTATTTTTCGGCAAAAGTATAACAAAATCTATCATTTCCAACTATTATCCCAAAATATTTCATTATTTTGTTCATCAAAATTAATTTTTCGGGATAATACAAACAAATAATCTGATAATCTGTTGACAAATGCTAATACTTCAGGAGAAATTGTACAAGTTTCGGACAAAGCCAGAATACGTCTTTCGGCTCTCCGGCAAATAGTACGGCAAACATGACAAACAGCTGCTCCACGACTTCCTCCGGGAATAATAAAAGCACAAAGCTCCGGAAGTTGTTCGTCCAGCTTATCAATCTCCCGCTCAATATTCTCCACGTTTTCGGGAGTTATGATGCTAGCAGGTTTCAGCTGTGTTTTCTCCTGATCGGTGGCCAGATGTGAACCGATAGCAAATAGCTTATGCTGAATACTTAAGATGAAACCACGGTCTGATTCATCTTGCAGATAGGTGTTCAACCATCCCAGATGAGAATTTAATTCATCTACAGTTCCGTAAGCTTCCAAACGGATATGGGTCTTCGGGACGCGGCTTCCACCAACAAGACTGGTAGTTCCTTTATCTCCGGTCTTTGTATATACAAGGCTCTTTTTCATGATCTTCTTTTTTACAGTTACTATAAGGTAAACGTACAAAGGTTCTTAGAAGTTGACAATATACTGCTGTTTTATCTTCGTTTTATCAAAAAATAATAAACCGAGGTCGTAGAGGTCAAAAGTGATGCCTACTCTTTCATCGGTCTGCAGCTTTTTCCAAAGTGTTTTCATCTCTTTGGAATAACAAATGCCATGAACAACAAATACACTTTTAGGAGTAGTGCGATATGCGCAGATCCGGAAGACTTCTTCCAGTAAGTCGGGATTCCGGTAATCATTCAGATACAGAAAGTCGACTGAAGTGTCTGCATCCAGAAACAGTTCCGACAAGTCGGATGCAAAAAGGTAGGAAGCCGACGGTTTAGCGGATTGTAAGTAGAGGGTTGTAGAGGACGGACGCCCAACTTCTATGATTGTATCAGGCTGTACTCTGTTCACCAACCGGAACAGGAAACGGTTCACTTTTTGAGAACCTTTCGTCCACCCACGCTCTCTCATCATCTTTTGCTGTTCTTTTTTCAAAGAAGAATAGGCATAGTAAGGCATCTTCTCATAAATCACATCGGTAATCAGACTAAAAGCAAAAGGGGAATGTACGCCATATCCGCAACGATAACGAAAGCGGGAAAGCCAGATAAAAGGTCTTTTTATACAGAGTAGAAGATTCATAAAACAATCATTCGTATTTTTATTCTCCCGACAAAGATATATTTTTTTATTGAAAAAGGGTCGGTTCCCATCAAGAACCGACCCTCATACTCATTTATTCCAAGTTACTACTGTAGTCTGAATGATACCGGTACAGTAAATTTCACTCGAACTTTCTTACCATTTTGCACTCCGGGAGTCCATTTCGGCATAGAACTTATCACGCGGATAGCTTCTTTATCCAAATAAGGATCAACCCCTCGCACAACTTCAGGATTGGAAATCGTTCCGTCTTTGTCTACAACAAACTGAACAATGACTTTTCCTTGTGAACCTGTTTCCTGCGAAATCGTTGGATATTTGATATTACTACTTAAATATTTCATTAAAGCAGCTGTACCTCCAATAAACTCCGGCATGACTTCAACACTTACGTGAATAATGTCTTCAACTACCGTTTCTGTTTCTACCACTGGGGGTATCCAAATAACGTCACGAACTGCATTCATATCCTCTGACACTGTAGAAACGTTATCCGTCACCTCCATATTGTTTTCCACTATTTCGAACAATTCTGTTACCTTAGTTTCGGGAGGAGGAGGCGGTTCCAGTTTCTCGTCTGGGAATGTGATTGGAACTAGCTCTGTTACAAAGATGGATTCATCATCTGGTGATAGTGCTGCAACTCTGACATCATGTTGTGTCCATTCGAACGAAACGAACATGAAGGCTAGCGCAACAACCAAACCCATCAACAACCAAGAACCCCGTTGATTCTCAATTGCAGCCTTTTTTGATTTCTTGGCTTCCATAAAAAATGTGTTTAAGTAATTAATAATAGAAAATATATAGTATATATACTACTTTTCGTTTTTCCTCTTAAGCATTACTTAAAGTGCTCTCTCGCTGCAATAAATATAATCTTTTTATGGATAGGTTGTTACGACGTCTCTTGTTTATTTTATTCTTTTTTCTTCTTTTGGATAAAATTTATGAATAATTCATTTGAGGTTATCAGGATTCGGACAAATACATTGAAGTCCAGCAGGGTTGCTTTTATGGTATTCTGAAGCAAGTATGTTCGATGAGGCTGTATCGCGCAGTTCTGGTAGCTATTACAGGAAAAGCAATGCTCTTCAATCCCAGAACGGACAATACATTCAAGCTCTTTTTAATAATACTGTTAATGGATTTCTCTACTGTAAATTCGTCCTTTTGAGACCAGTCTATCGTAATTGCATAGGATAGATGCAGAAACTCCTCCACCCATTGAAAAATAAGCGTCGTCAGCACTAACAATAACATCCGTCACTGCCGAAGTAATATCTCCGAATTTGATTATCAATCTTGACTTACCAAACTGGCAGGCTTTATCTATCTCATGCTTTTATATATATGTGTTGACAAAGCATTTCTCAATATGCATTAATTATAAAAAAATAGCCCACAATTAGATAGATATAACTACCGCTACTTTTTTGCTTGTAGTTCCTCTTTAACTTCATATTCTCCATTATCTCATAAAAAAATCGCTCCACCTAAGTTGAATATATGTTTTCACCTTAAATAGAGAACATACATTCAACTTTAGTAGAACGAAAACTAAAATGTAGATTAAATAAATATTTATGAAAGGACAGGAAATAAACATAGCCTCATAACAGACAATCTTTTATAATCATCCATATGATAGGTTTAGCTTAAATTCACAGTACTTATTGTGCTTTTTTCTTTTTCTTCGCGTTATCCTTCTTACGCATATCCTGATACTTCTTATATTGTTCATCGGTCAGAATGCTTTTTATTTTAGCATCGACTTCCTTCTTTTTCTTTTGCATTTCTTCTCGTGAAGGTTTTTCATCCGATTTATTTTTTGCAGGTCTCATCTCTTCCATTGCAGCTTTAAAATCTTTGGCCTGCTTTTCATTCAGTCCCAAATCAGTAACCATTTGTTCTATGCGTTTCTCTCTATCAGCTTTTCCTTTCTGACGATTTTGAGCCATACATACAGTTGAGCCAATCAATAGTGCAACTGCCAAACCTAAAATTTGCTTTCTCATAATTCTAAATATCATATTAAGTGAGTAATGTATGTTAGACCTCACTAAAGCTTGAAAGTTAATTCTACGATGAAAAGAAAATCTGCTTTTTTACATTATTTATTGTTTCTCCACATTATAAATATTCAGCCGGATATGAGTGTCATTCAATTATTTCCATTACTCTTCCCTACCTCCTCCTAGTGCTTGATACAGATTGATTATTCCTTGTATCTCCTGAAACCGGTTACTCACCTGTGTCAACTGTGCTGTCAGTAGAGTTTGCTGGGCGGTGAGGACTTCAAGATAAGTGGAATTTCCATGTTGCATAAGCAGCTGTGTGCTGGTAACAGCCGTTTGTAGAGAAGAGATCTGGCGCCGGTAAAGATCGGATTTATCCCGGGCCGTTTGATTTTGCTTCAAAGCGTTGTTCACTTCAGCACCGGCATTGAGTAGGGTTTGCGTGAAAGACAACTTCGCTTCTTCCTGTTGCGCTTTAGCTATTTTTAGACGGGCTATATTCTGCCCCTTATTAAATAAGGGCTGCGTAAGGGAGCCAACAGCTGACAGCAACAACTTACCCGGATTCATAACCACCTCACCTACTCCATTTGTCCACCCGGCAGAACCGCTGAGGGTGATGGATGGATAAAAGGCAGAGCGTGCCTCATTTGTCGTGTAAAAGGCTTGCGCCAAAGCCAATTCTGATGATCTGACATCAGGACGATTAGCAAGAAGTTGTAAAGGGATACCTACGGATAAATCCTGTGGCAAAACCTGTCCGTCCAGTGTGCCACGACGGATAAATTGCGGAGTTTCTCCCAGCATCAGGCAAAGACTGTTTTCCGCCTGCCTGATTTGTTCCTTTAAATCCAAAACAGTGGTACAGATGGAATAGTAGGTAGCTTCGGTTTGTGCCAAACCTGCTTCGTTACCTTGACCGGCATTCTTCAAAGCTTGCATAACGCGTACACTTTCTTTCCATTTTACTTCTGTTTCCTCGGAGATGGCCAATTGAGCATCCAGCATTAAAAGTGTATAATAGGTATTCGCTAGATTGGCTATCAATTGTGTCTTAACAGCGAGTTCATATTCCTGACTTTGAATATAAAGAGCTTTAGCACGACGGTTGGCATTCGTCAGCCGACCGAAGATATCAATTTCCCAAGAGGAAGTAATAGGCAGGGAATAGCTCTGTCCAGCTTTCCCCTTATCGAAACTGCTCACAGTGCCCTGCGGTGAAAAAGCGAATGAGGGCAGATAAGCCAGGCGGGCCGCACTAAGTGAAGCACGGGCTTCTTCCACTCGCCAGTGAGCGGACTGTAGATCGGTGTTATTCCGCAACCCCTGCTCAATGAGGGATTGCAGATGAGGATCGACGAACAATTGACGCCAATTCAACTTGGCAATATTATGAATTGTATCAGAAACCGTTTCCGCCGCCCCAAAAAGATCTTCGGGGACGGTCGTTGCCGGTTGATATTTTGTATAGATGCCGCAACTACTCAGCATGAGCGTCGTTATGGCAAGGGTGATGATATTTCTTTTCATTTCTTCTTATTCTCCAAATATTGTTTTCTTTCTTCATCGGCTTTCTCCACCTCTTCCTTTATCTGCCAGTCGGCAACAGTGGCATCAAACTGAATCGGTCGCACTTTCTCCTGTATTGCCTGGAAGACAATAAACATAGCCGGCACAATGAATAACAGTGCCAATGTACCCACCAGCATACCGCCTACCACACCCGTACCGAGTGAACTGTTTCCGTTGGCTCCTACGCCAGATGCTAACATCAAAGGTACCATACCGAAAATCATCGTCAGTGCCGTCATAAGAATAGGACGCAAACGATCTTTAGCAGCAATAAGCGCAGCAGACGTCAGACTCATACCGGCACGACGGCGCTCGGTAGCATATTCGGTGAGAAGAATAGCAGTTTTTGCCAACAGACCGATAAGCATGATAAGTCCTGTTTGCAGATAGATATTATTCTCCAATCCAAGCAATTTGGCAAAGAGGAAGCTACCCATCAATCCGGCCGGAACACTAAGCAGGACGGCAAACGGAACGAAGAAACTCTCATAAAGCGCACTCAATAGCAGATAAACCATCAATAGGCAGATAGCAAAAATCACGATGGTGGTATTACTCTGATTGCTCTCCTCTCGCGCCAGTCCGCCAAAATCGAAATCATAGTTGGCGGGAAGCACACGGGCAGCAGTTTCCTGTACGGCACGGATGGCTTCACCCGAACTGTACCCTTCGGCAGGCATGGCATTGAGTGCAATGGAGTTATACATATTAAAACGGTTCAGGCTCTCGGCTCCATATACTTTGGTCAGTGTGACGAACTGACTCAACGGTGCCATCTCCCCATTGCTCAAGCGAACAAAATGACGGTTGAGCGAAGCCTCATCCAGACGATAATTCGGATCAGCTTGCACCATCACACGATAGACGCGCGAAAAGCGGTTAAAGTTGCTGACATAGCTACCTCCATAATATCCCCCCAAGGTAGAAAGCACCTCATCAGGCATGATTCCGGCACGCAGACACTTAGCAGCATCCACATCGACCTGCCACTGGGGATAGTTGATTTCGAAAGATGAAAAAGCCATTGCCAGTTCAGGCCGCTGATTCAACGAGTCGATAAACTGGCGAGTGATGCTGAAAAACTCTGTGAGATCACCTCCAGCCTTGTCCTGCATTTGGATATCGAGCGCATTACCCATATCATAACCAGGTATCATACCCGGAGCCATGGCAAAAACTGTGGCATCCTTGATATCTCCGGTACGGGCATAAATCTGTCCGATTACTGCCTGCACGTGATCTTCTTCCTCCGGTCGTTCATCCCACGGAGTAAGGCGAACAAAGAAAATACCGGAAGAATTACCCGCACCACCCATTGACCAACCGGTCACTTTGAGTACCTGTTTCACCTGTGGGATTTGCTGAATACGTTCTTCTACACGGTTCATTATGCCATCGGTAGCATAGAGCGAGTTACCCGGCGCAGTGGATACGGCAACAAACACCAGTCCCTGATCTTCATCGGGCACAAGGCCTGTTTTGGTGCTGTTCATCAGCAGGGCAAGGATTACGACTGTCCCGGCAACAAAGGCGCCCGTCAACCATTTGCGACGGATAAAGAAGAGAACTCCTTTTTTATACCGCTCTGACAATGATTCGAACGCAGTGTTGAACGCACGGCGGAAACGGGCTGCGAAGTTTTGCTTCTGTGTGCCGTCCTCATTGGTATAGGGACGCAGAATCAAGGCGCAGAGGGCAGGACTTAGTGTCAATGCATTGATGGTAGATATACCTACCGCCACAGCCATTGTCAGACCGAACTGCGTATAGAATGTACCCGAAGTCCCACTCATGAAAGACACCGGAATAAATACCGCCATAAACACCAGTGAAGTGGTAACGATAGCACCCGACAGTCCTTTCATTGCATCCACACTGGCCATATAGGGCGAACGGTAGCCGGAATCGAACTTGGATTGCACTGCCTCGACCACAATAATGGCATCATCCACCACTGTACCGATGACCAGCACTAATGCGAAAAGCGTAATCAAATTGATACTGAATCCTACCAACGCCATGAAAGCGAAAGTTCCGATAAGAGAAACAAAAATACCCACCAGCGGAATCAGTGTAGAACGAATATCCTGTAAGAAAACATATACCACAAGGATTACCAGCAGAATCGCTTCAATCAGTGTCTTCAATACCTCATGGATAGAGGCGAAGAGAAATTCGTTGGTACTCATCAGCTGGGTTATTTCCGCCCCTTTGGGAAGACGTTTGGAAGCGTCTGCCAGAAAAGCGTCAATCTCACGATTAATCTCTGTGGCATTAGAACCGGCAGTCTGATAAACCATACATGACACACCGGGTTTACCATTGAAACTACCTTGATAAGAATACGATTCTTGTCCGAGACTGATGTTGGCAATCTCTTTTAAACGAAGTACCTCACCATTCTTAGTGCTGCGGATCACGATCTCTCCAAATTCTTCGGGAGTCATCAATCGACCTCGGTATTTCATGGTATACGCTTTAGCTTCCTTGGAATTCTCACCAATGGAGCCTGTTGCAGCTTCAATGTTTTGTGAGGCCAGTGCAGCAGTCACGTCGGAAGGAATCAGCTTGTACTGTGCCATGACGTCAGGTTTAAGCCATACGCGCATGGAATAGACACCACCCATCACCTGCACATCTCCCACTCCGGAAATACGCAAGATGGCAGGTTTCAAGTTAATATTGATATAGTTCGAGAGAAAGTTCTCGTCTAATGAGCTATCGGGACTATGCAAGGTAAATATCTGGAGCATACCGTTCTGTCGCTTGTTGACACTGACACCCACACGGGTCACTTCCGCAGGAAGTTGTCCGGCAGCTTTCGACACACGGTTCTGTACATTGACAGCGGCCATGTCCGGATCGGTACCTTGCTTAAAGTAAATGGTTATTTCGGCTGAACCGGCATTGGAAGCACTGGAAGTCATATAAGTCATGTCTTCCACACCATTGATGGCTTCCTCCAACGGAGCGATGACACTCTTCTGCACCGTTTCAGCACTGGCACCGTCGTATGCAGTGTACACCTGAACAGTAGGCGGGGCAATATCAGGATATTGCTCCACGGGTAGGGTGAATAACCCGATAATCCCCACCACTACAATCACAATGGAAAGGACGGCGGAGAGCACGGGGCGTTCTATAAATATTCGTAAGTTCATTGTTTTTTCAATTTTGAGTTAGTTACTTCTTCTTTGTTATCGGCATTCCATCTTGTAGTAGTCCGACACCTTCTGTCACGATTTCATCCCCTACGGCAAGTCCGTTCGTCACGATGTAATCCTGTCCACCGTCCACACGCTCCACACTTATTTGGGTAGAATGCGTTTTGCCATCCACTACCTTATAGACAAAGACCTTGTCCTGCACTTCGTAAGTTGCTGCACGAGGAATGATGATACCGTCTTTGTAGACCGCCGGCACCACCACATTTCCCGAGCTTCCACTATGCAGCAGTCCGTTCTTGTTGGGGAATGCAGCCCGTACACTGACAGTTCCTGTCGAAGCATCCACTACTCCGCTGATAGTTGCTATGGTACCTTTTTCTTCGTAGGTAGTCCGGTCATTCAGCACCAGTTCGATAGCAGGCATCGACTGCAAAGCCTTCTCTTTAGAACCATATTGGCGAATGAGTCCTAAGAGTTGATTTTCCGTCATTGAGAAGTAAACATACATGTCCGAGTTGTCTGATACAGTAGTTAGTGGCTGTACCATTCCGGCACTAACAAGTGTACCAACGCGATAAGGAAGTGTACCGATCACTCCATCCGAGGGACTTTTCACTTCGGTGTAGGAAAGGTCATTGGCAGCACTCAGCTCCTGCGCTTTGGCTTGTGCGCGTCCGGCTTTCGCCATCAACAGATTATTCTCGGCCGTTTTCAATTCATAAGCCGAAATGACGTTTTGAGCAAAGAGTTCTTTCTTGCTATCGTAAGTCAGTTGTGCCGTAGCCAATGTAGCATCGGCTGCTTCCATATTCGCCCGGGCTGTGGCCAAAGCTGCCTGATAGGGAACCTGGTCGATGATGAAAAGCACTTGTCCACGTTTCACCGCCTGTCCCTCGTTTACACACAATCGGGTGATGGTTCCCGTCACCTGCGGAAAGATAGCAATATCCTGCTTACCCTGAATAGCCGCCGGGTATTGGGTAGAAAGAGTTTTATTGACTGGTGCCACCTGCATCGTCGCATATTCCGATACAGACTGCGAATATTCTCCTCCTCCGTTCTTGCATCCGGCAAGAGTAAGGAGTGTTGTCAGCATGAAGATTTGCCACATTTTGTTTGTTTCCATTTTCATAAAATTCAATGTATTATAGTGATTGATTAGTTCTCACAAGAGCGGTGCAAAAGTAGGTGTCAGCGCCCGCTCCCGCAATGTAATTCTGGTCAAAGCCGGATTTTTGGGGGACGAAACCGCAGAGATAAGTGGTGAAACGGAATGAATGAAGCCAAAGACCTATCCTCTTCATATAAAGTTGTGATGAAGATGTAATGCTATTTGGTATTATTTACTACTTTTGCCCAAACAAAGATAAGAGTCCATCCTAATAAATAGACTTGCATTTCAGACTTGATTACGCAGTTATGATAAGAAAACGTATTTATCTCACAGCCGCAATATTCCTGCTTGTGGTAAGCTTTTCCGCTTACTACCTCTATCGTGTGAACCGCTCCGCACGCAGCCGTCTGGAGTATGCCAACGGACTCATTGAAGTGAATCCACGAAAAGCACTGGAAGATGTGGAACAGATAAACCGTACTTTCTTGAGCGAAAGGAACTACATGATGTGCGATTTAGTAAAAGCCGGTGCTCTCATCGGCATACAGGAATATCTTGTGCCGGATTCGCTACTTAACATCGTCAGTCCTTACTTCAAATATAAAGCGGACTCATTACACCTGACGGAAATATATTACTACCGGGGCGAGATAGCCCGCCACTCTAATTTCCTGCTCGAAGCCGTAGAATATTTCACCCTCTGCACACAATACAACAACGATGTGTACGATCTTCGCGAACTAAACTTCTACCTCAACAACTTCAAAGGGCAGGTTTACCACACTAAGCACATGATGAAAGAAGAGAAAGAGGCCAAACTCGCCGCCCTCTCTCTAGCCAGGGAACTAAACAATCCCTCTCTCATTGCCGAAGCCTACTCTGAACTCACCCACTATTACGCCCGGACAAATGATGGCGATGAGAGTATTCCTCTGCTCAAAACTGCTTCTATGAAAGGTTACTCCGGCTCCTTGCAAACCCGGTTATTATTCCTCCTTAGCGAAAAATATGCCGACAAGCACATGTCCGACTCCGCTCGTATCTATGCTCTGCAAATCCCGCATTTATATCAGGACTCGGTCGACTATCTGCTCGGCAAGATACATTCCGATCTTCAACAAATCGATTCCGCTCGTTTTTACCTAAACCGAAGCAGTCAGAGTAATAACCCCTTTATCTGCCTGAAAACCTATCGCCAGTTGACAGATCTGAATATACGTACCGGTTCTCTCAATGGTGTATCAGACTGCTTGGAAAGACTGACGCACTATCAAGCACAGATAGACAGCATCGCTTATAACGAGGACCTTGCTCAAATAGAGAATGTGGATAAACTTCGAAAAACGATCCGTGACTCCGAAGTCGCAGAGGCAGAATACTACCGCTACTGGGTCTTCTATTGCCGGATTATTGTCATTGCTTTTACCGTCATCCTCATTCTAATGTCTATCTCCATCATTCTGCAAAAGAAGAAAAAAAACCTACAACTGAAACGTCAGCAATCACGCCTTGACGCACTGAAGATGCAGATAGACCCGCATTTTATATTCAATAATCTCAGCATCCTGCTCGACCTGGTAGAGACGGGAGATGCCACAGCTCCCATCTACATCAAATGTCTCTCCAAAGTTTACCGGCATATCGTAGCTAATGTAGATAAGAATCTTTCATCCGTTGCCGATGAATTATCCAGTCTGGAGGCTTATATCTTCCTACTCAAAATACGGTTTGAGGATGCCATACAGGTAGAAGTACAAGTTCAGGACGCTATCCGCGAGAGACAGATCCCTCCCATTGTATTGCAGATGTTACTGGAGAATGCTATCAAGCACAATCAAGTGTCGGAAGAAACACCGCTATTCATCCGTGTATATTCTGATGGGAACAAATTGGTAGTGGAAAACAACTGCAAACCTCTTACTCCGAACTCTTCCACCCACCACATCGGGCTGCGAAATATCAAAGAGCGGTATCAGCTCACTGGTGCTCCCGCCCCTGAAATCTATCAGGATGAACACATCTATCGTGTCACCCTTTCAACGCTTTAAACGAAATGATAAATTCCATGAAAGTTCTGATTATAGAAGACGAAAACCACAGTGCCGAACGCCTGCAACGTTACATCTGTGCACTGCACCCTGATTACGAAATTTCCGGCATCACCAAAAGTATTGTCCAAAGCATAGATTTCCTCCAACGGGAGCAGCCGGACCTGATATTCTCCGACATCCGCCTACAGGATGGATTAAGTTTCGACATTTTCCGTCAAGTGGAGATAGTCTCGCCCATCATTTTCACCACTGCCTATGACCAGTATGCTATACAGGCATTTAAATTCAATAGTATCGACTATTTGCTGAAGCCTATCGACTCGGATGAATTGGAAGCAGCTATACAAAAAGCGATAGAAAGAATATCCCCCTCATCTCCTACTACCACTGCCCCGAATCTGGAACAGCTGTTGGAATACCTGAGTGGGGCTATTCCCACCCCTCATTATCGGGAAAGATTTCTGGTATCCCGCAGAGACGAATATATCACTATCGAAGTCCAAAACGTCTGTTTCATCCACTCTCAACAGAACATAACCCGCCTTTATCTGACGGATGGCACCTCTGCCACCATTCCTTCCACATTGGACCAACTGGAAAAGGAAATGAACCCTACTTCTTTCTTCCGTGCAAACCGCCAGCATATGATACAGGTGGGGCACATTAAGAAAGTCAGCAACTGGTTCAACTATAAATTAAAGGTAGAAATGAACGGATATCCGCAGGAGGAAATTCTGATAAGCCGGGAGAAAGCTGCCACATTCAAGAAATGGCTGGACAGATAACGACTGACTAGCTCTATAATCAAGATTTGCTGGGGTGTCATACCGAAAGATCAGGACACCCTGCAAACACTGGCAGTACATAGTACAACAACACACTACACAACTACAACCTATAGAAGTAATAATCCGGAAATTCTAACGAAAAATCCGAAAAACCACTAATCATAATAATAAAATACCGGCACTTTTTTCTTTAATGCGGGGATGTACATTTCATCCTGTTTTATCAGATTATCCACGAAAGTGACATCAAAGCCCGTAATATCGAACCAATTCTTATAACAAAGTACCAGATTTAATCTATCAGCAAACCAACGAGTTACGAGGAGTAGAAAAGAAAAACGGAGAGAGTATTTCTACTTTCTCCGCTTCAGTACCCAGACCCGGTACAAGCCATAGAAATCATAGGAAAATAAAAGAATTTATCTTCCTTATTATCAATTACTTGAATATTTCCTATTTTCTCTATTTTTGCCATATTTTGCCCATTTTCCGTTATTCAGTACACTTTTAGTACACTTTGAAATATCATTTTCTTTTGTACCTTTGCAATATCGGAAAACAAAAGAAAATCAACCATTTAGCGTAATCACCCGGTTATGGTACCTAAATCGGGATAAAACCTCTAAACAATGGCAAAGTTAGAAAATAAAACGAAAGAAAACCCCAAGTTAGAGCAAAATAAGCTCTCGGATGGTAGAATCAGCCTTTACTTAGAGTATTATTTAGGTAGAGAGGAAAAGCCCGTATTAGATGAAAACGGCAATCAAGTGTACTATGATAGTGGAAAGATGCAAGGTAAGCCCAAGTTTGCAGTAAAGCACAACAGGCGAAAAGAAAACCTTAGTCTGTATCTGATAGATAAGCCCCGCACTCCAGCGGAACGCCAGCAGAACAAAGAAACGTTGGAACTTGCCACAAAGATACGTGCAGAACGTGAACAGGAATTTAAAGAAAGTATGTTGGGCTATCGGTTGAAAAAAGATAGAGCAGTCAATTTCTTAGACTATTTCCAAGCTTATATCAACAGTTATACCAAGAAAGATATTCGCATGGTACAAATTGCGCTTAGCCGTTTTAAGGACTTCTTAAAAGAGCAATATCCCCCGAATGAGTTTAGTATCAAACCGGAACTTATCACCAAAGAAATGATGGAGCAGTTTGTAGCCTATTTGCAATCCCGAAGTGTGGGTGAGGGTGCTAAAAGCATTTACCAGCGTTTCAAAAAAGTTATTCGATATGCGATTGACCACGATGTTATGTTGAAAGACCCATGCAAAAGTGTCACCTGTAAAGTGGATAGCCAAATACTTCGGAAAGATGTTCTTTCTCCCGAAGAAATCCAAAAGTTGGCGGCTTGCCATTATGACAACGAGAACCCGAATGTCAGACGGGCTTTTATCTTCTGCTTATACAGTGGTTTGCGTTTCTGTGATGTAAAAGACCTGACCTATAAGAATGTGGATTATGCTAATCGGTTATTGAAGTTTGAGCAAAGCAAGACAAAGGGATATTCAGCCAGTAGTGGTGTGGTTATTCCTTTGAATGACGGTCTATTGTCTATCATTGGTGAAGCCCCGGTAGATAAAAACTGTTTGATATTCGATTTACCTACTTACGAAAGTTGCTGTAAATCAGTAAAGCGTTGGGTAAAGAGAGCCGGAATAGACAAACATATAAGCTGGCATTGTGCCCGGCATTCGTTTGCCGTGAACATTCTGAACAATGGGGCAAATATCAAAACCGTAGCCAGCCTTTTAGGGCATAGCGGATTGAAGCATACGGAAAAATACACCCGTGCGGTGGATAAATTGAAAGAGGAAGCAATAAACAGCTTGCCCGAACTAAAGTTTTAATCATAAAAGACTTATCTTTGTAACTATGAACTTTGAAGCATTAGTAAAACATATCAGCACGATACAGAACACGTTGCAGGCACAAGCCGCACACGCTGTAAACCTTGCCCTTACTTCCCGTAACTGGCTTATGGGTTGCTATATCGTGGAATTTGAGCAGAACGGAGAAGACCGTGCCGCATACGGTGAACAACTGTTGAAAAAGCTGGAACAACGGCTGAAAACAAAAGGTCTGAATGAACGTAGATTCCGTGAATTTAGGCGGTTATATCTTGTTTACCCACAGCTAAAAGAGCAGATATTGCACTACATAATGTCAGGAAATGAAATTCGGCACACACTGTCCGCCGAATTCACAAAACCAATTCGGCACACGGTGTATGCCGAATTACATGCAGCAGGCAATCAGATTAATAACTGGAACATACCTGCCGAAAAGCTGTTTAACAGGCTGCCATATTCCCACTTAAAATTTATATCCAAAATTGAAAACCCAGTCAAACGTGCTTTTTATGAAATGGAAACAATGAGAGGCTGTTGGTCTGCAAGAGAATTGGAGCGACAAATAGCATCTTTATATTACGAACGTAGCGGACTATCCAAAAACAAAGAAGCTCTCTCCGCTTTAGTCCAGCAACAAGCAACCTTATTACAGCCTAAAGATGTTATCAACACCCCTGTTACTTTGGAGTTCTTAGGATTAAATGAACGTGCATTGGTGACAGAAACTGATTTGGAACAAGCCATTCTTGACAACCTGCAACACTTCCTGTTAGAAATGGGACATGGCTTCTGCTTTGAAGCCCGACAAAAACGTATCTTGATTGATGAAGATTATTTTTTTGCCGACCTTGTGTTCTATCACCGCATATTGAAATGTCATGTTATTGTGGAATTAAAGATAGACAAGTTCCACCATGAATACGCTTCTCAACTAAATATGTATCTCAACTACTTTAAAGCAGAAGTGATGCAGCCGGATGATAATCCGCCTATCGGTATTTTGCTGTGCACTGAAAAAGGGGATACGTTAGTCAAGTATGCTACAGCCGGATTAGATCCGAATATTTTTGTGCAGAAATATATGGTTCAACTACCCAGCGAGGAAGAAATTAAGAGATTCATTTCAAAAGGGACACAGGAATAACATAGAAACATTGCAAGAAGTCTTACTCATATAAAATAATAGAGCTATGTACACCTTTGTATTTATAATAATAACCATTTTTTTATTAGCCGGAGCATATGAATTATGTAAAACACTGTGCTACAATTATAGAGAGAATCAAAAAAATCATAAGCGTCAAAAAGAGATATTACAAAAGATTTCAAACGGAATATACGAACATAAAGTAAAGATTTGGGATGATGTATATATGGTTAACACAGGTGGGTATGATGACAGACCCGAATATTACACAGGAAAAACAGGATTTGTCAATAGCAATGACAAATATTTGATACCATTGAAATATGAAACTGCTGTTAAGGTTGCTAATGCGAACTATTGTTTAGTTAAATTCAATCAACTATATGGAGTTGTAGATTATACAGGAAAAGAAGTAATACCTTGTAATTGTGTCGAAATAGAATCTGATAATAGAGATTATTCAATAGCAGTACAGATTGACTCTAATGGGAAATACAAATGTGCACTATTAAACTCAAATGGTCACTTATATACTGATTTCATTTATGATGCCATAGACGACAAGGGTGAAAATTTCACTTCGATGATATCAACAGATGATCGTCTATGGTTTTATTTTGGCGAAATGTTAATAGCAAAAAAAGGAACAAATGTTGGTGTTCTAAATTTAGATGGAACAATTCATATACCTTTTTATTATTCAAAAATGTACATATTGGCATACCAACATGTATTAGCAGTGACCCACAAATTGGATGGAACGCAGCGATATACATTATTTGATGACAATGGCAAACCTTTGATTGATTCTGATCAAAATATAATCCGCATTAACAACACCATGGTTAAAATAAGACAGAATGATGGATTGTTTACCCTACATGACTATAAAGGATGTATGATTTGTAGTACTCACTATAATGATTATATCACGTATGATGAATCAAAATGCATGATAGAAGTTTGGAAAGGCAATAAATGCGGACTTTACAAAACATTCATAAGTAAAAATCATTATAATATGGATGATTATGAAGAACTGCTCTACCACAATGATTGCGAATGGATCGAAATTATTCCTCCTAAATATGATAGTATAGAAAAAAATAAAGGTCATGATGAAATCTGTGCTGTAAGAAAAGAGAATAAATTTGGTATTTTTGATTATTACGGTAATTTAATTGTCGATTTCGATTTTGAAAGATGTGAATCTGCGTACGAAATAGGTGATAAATTGAGACGTGATTACCATAGGAATTTATATAAATATACTCAAAAGATACCCATAAAAGGAAACGAGAGTAATTTAAGTACAGAATCCAAGAATACTTCTTTCTATATACTTTTCATAGATACTGAAACAACGGGAATACCTATTGACAACAATGCACCAATTTCAAATAATAATAACTGGCCTCATATGGTCCAAATTTGTTGGCTATTAAAAGATGTGTACAATAATACAATAAGTAAAAAGGTATATATAATAAAACCTGAAAATTATGTAATACCAAAACGAATGACAGACATTCATGGTATTTCACATGAATATGCTACAAATAATGGGTGCTCCTTACAAGAGGTATTGGATGATTTTATTGTTACTTTTCGAAAAGCGAAATTTGTTGTAGGGCATAATGTAGACTTTGATATTAAAATAATAGCAGCAGAACTTTATAGAAAGAATTTTCAATATAGTGATTTGTTAAATTGTCGAAAGATATGTACTATGAAATCAAGCGTTGAATATTGTAAAATTTCTAATGAAAAGAATCCTGCTAAAGGCTATAAATGGCCTAAATTGCAAGAACTACACAATAGACTTTTCAGTTATAATTATACAGTAGAACATAATGCAGAAAATGATGTAGAGGCTACTGCTAAGTGTTTTTTTGAATTAGTTAGGCTTAAGGTTATTTCAATTCATATTTGAAAGACAGAATTCCGATATAAAAAAAGTAACAAATAAGCCGGAGTAGTGGATATGTTTCACTCGCTCCGGCTTTGTTCGGGTTGCTTATGGCTTACCCAATTTATCGGCTTCTTCTTTTAGCAACTCTGCTTGCTCATTGAGCAGCCTTGCCCGTTCCAACGCTTCCGCCTGTTTCCTGCTTCGGTATTCAAAATCCATCACTGAATCGGTCAGACTTCGGATAAAACCGTTATCCCGTCGCCACTTGAACTTGTTTTCCAGCATATCAAAAGTTTCCCCGTCTGCCTGTCCTTGCATCAGCAAATAGCGGTATTTCATATCGTTGTCCTGCAACTGCTGCATACGTTCAACCAAACGGACATTCAAGAATATGGAAACGGAACAGATAACCAGCACTGCCGAAAAAAGAAACAAGCCCGGACGAATCCAAGAAACGACCTTATTATAAATTCGCTGATAAAGCGATATTGGTTCTACTTTTTCTTTCTCCGTCTTGTAAGAGTTCAAGGTTTCAACCATAGCCTTGAAATAACGATAGGTTTCCAATGTTATTTTCTTGGTGTCCTCGATATGTTTCCGCTGACCTTGCATCCCGTTCCTTATATCCTCAAGCTGGCTTTGGATAGCCTGCAATTCCTTTTCGGAAATAGCCGGGTCAGTATGCAGTTCCGACAATGCCTGTTCAATTGCTTCCAGCCTTTCGATAGTTTCCTCCCGACTGGCTGGCGTTACCTGTGCTTCCTGCTTCTCTTTCAGTTCAGTAACCATTGAGAGAAGCCCCTCTAAAATCAAATTTTCCTCCATACGTTTATAACTTTAGTTGTTTTTTCTTCTTTTTCTTCTTCTTTCTCAAAAGGGAATCATCGGGCATTTCATCAGCCGGGGCTGACAAACCGGAAAGCAGACCGCCTAAACCTGCAATAAAAGAATTATCCGCTTTATCGGGTGCTGATACTGATTTCTGAATAGGTGCGGTAACCGTCTGCTTATTGCTTCCGACTATCATCTGCCCTACATCCCCAAAACATTTATCCAGTTTGAAGAAACTGAAATTACGGTCTATCTCCGAACCCTTGAACGTGTATTCGCCTTTGGAAAAGGAAACGCCCTGTATCTCGCCCGTCTGCCCCTTATACTTGAACTGGATAGCAATACCCTTTTCCGCTAACCGCTCCTGTAACTGCTGCCAGTTCTTGGACTTCCCGATTTCATTCTTTACAGCGTTGTAAATCTCGTATTTCGATTTGTCCGGCTCTTTCAAGCGGTGCTGTTTCACCTGTTCTTTTCCACCAGCAAAATAAAACCCGTGCTTGGCTTTCAGCTTCTTGCATACCTGCTCGTTACGGTACATATCGTTCCTGTCCGAAATGGTCTTGCCGTTGTTGTCAATACGGTTGAATACGATATGCACATGTGGGTGTTCCCGGTCTTGATGGCGCACGATGATATACTGCGTATCGGTGATTTTCATTTCACGCATATATTCCTGCGCAAACTGTATCATCCTCTCGTCTGTCAATTTGGGTGCATCCACTGCCGAATAGCTTAGTGCAATATGTCCGACTGGCTTTTTTAAGTCGGGATTCATCCCGGTTTGCATACAGAAGCTGCGGATTATATCCCCCCGGCTTTCTGTCAGTACCCCGTCCGCATGGAGCAAAGCCGCCTGTTCCTTGCCCAACACATAGTTTACGCAGCCCTTAAACCCGCTTCCCTTTTTTATTTTTCCAATCATCCGATAACTGGTTTATAATTTCGACAATCCTGTTTTTGAGTTTCACCAGTTCCACCGCCACCAGTGCGAAACCTCCGGCATTTGCCCGGTGCGCCAGTTGGTTGATGTTGTTGGCTTCCCCTGCCAGCTTGCGGATGGTGTCCGCATCCTGCCTGTTCAGCCGGGATATGACCTCTGCCGAAACAACCGCCTGCCGTACATACTCACTGACACGCAATCCGGCTTCCCCGGCTCGCTTCCTGATGGCGTAATACTGCAACTCGGTCAGCTTCGTACTGACTACCCATTGCTGTTTCTCTATCCGTTTCTTTGCCGGACGTCCCCCCGGCTTATCCTTTATATTCGTCATAGGTTTTTACGTTTAAATGGTGTCTTAAAAATTGCGACCAACGGGAGAAATTTTCTTTGCGGTGAGCAAAGCAAGGTAGTTTCGGTCTACCGAAACATAACCTTGCTCTCCAAATCAAACCGCCTGCCGCTGGTAATCCTGCCGGACTAAATGCCCCTGCCCCTTTTCTGTCTTGGGGCGGCACGTTGTCCGGTTTCCTGCTTTATCTCCTGCACTTGGCTGGTACTGTTCTTCTGTTCCTGCTTCCTGCCGCACAGGTAATCGTTCAAGTCCGAATACCCCCTGTAATTGTCCGAGAAGTCACGCACACGGTAGGAGTATTCCAATTCGATAGCCCGTGTCGCTTCATATCCTGCCTTGTCATTGTCAAGCATACAGTGGATGCGTTCATACGGGTACAGCACGTCAATGGCTTTCGGCACATTGACAGTAGAGTTGAGTATGACATAATCCTGCCTGTCAAGGTCGGGCATGGTCGGACAGTTCTTCATCCGGAGCGTGAGGAAAGAAAGATAGTCCATAAAACCCTCGAATACCAAACATTTCTCTCTCGGCTCTCCCTGTTGCCGTATATGGGTGATGTCTTTCGGGGATATACAGCCTTTGAAAAAAGAGTTGCGAACCTCATAACCGCCTGCGATATTCGGGAAACCGATAGCAAAGAACGGTCTGCCGTTATGGGTGAAATGAAGTTCCTTACATTCTCTTTTTGCCAGTTCGATATTTATGCCACGCCCCTGCAAGTAACGGAGCAATGCCGGATGGGTCAAGTCACGGACTTCCAAATGCTGGAAGCTCGGTTCTGACCGTTGTTGGCGAAAAGAAAAATCAACCGGGCGAATATGTGGTGACTGGCTGGCAATCTTCTCCAACAGATACGGTAAAGAATCGGTTGAATAAAGTTCCTTTGCCAGCGAAAGTATATTGCCACCTCTGCCCAGCCCAAAATCAAACCATAAATTGAGGTCGGTATTCACCTTGAAAGACGGCTCTTTCTCTTCCCGGAATGGTGATTTGTACCAAAGGCTGTTGCCTTGTTGCTTTATGGGGCTATACCCCAAACAGTGCAGATAGTCCGATATAGGTATCTGCTTAGCTGTATCTATGTTCATACTTATACAGAATTAAGTTAGTGAAAAAATAGATGGATTGACGATATTACACATAAACACCTGATTGTATGGTAAGTATATTTCATCAAATTCTCATCAGAATCCGGCAACTGAAAGAAATGTTCTTTTCTCTTTTCATCAGCATCTATATCTAAGTGAGAATATGATGAATACATACACCGCTTATTTCCGGTATATTGCATCAATCATTCATCAATTCATCAGAATAGATTAGCATTTCTCTTGTCACGGTATAATAACGCCCTACACCCCTGCTTTCGGAATAGCGTTCAGGAGCGTTGTAATTTCCCTCGTACCTCGTATAAGTCAGGCTGTTGGATGCAGGTTTAAGTTTCCATATCTCTTGCAGCACTTTGCGGATTTGGATAGTATCTACCTTGACACGGGCATACTCCAACAAGAAAATCAAGTCTTTCGGGATGAAAGAAACGCTATCCACTCCCATAGAATCCATAATATCCAATAGGATGTCCGTCAATTCCACCTCCATGCGGCAACGGTTACTGCGGATAATACGTTGCAGGGCTGCCGTACGGATTTGTTGCGGAGAGAACCACATTCTGCCGTATTGCTCCGTGGAAAGTTTCCGGTGCAATAAGAAGTGCAGGAAATAGGGAATCTCCGCTTTCAGCTTCGGCAGGATATTCGGGTCATCAGTCTGCAAAGCAGGAACTTGCCGCACCCAATAGCGTATTTCTCCTGAATCAATAATAACAGGCAGGTGTTCGTTGTTGGACGAAAGTATAAACTTGGCAAAGAAAGCGACTTCATAACGGTCTTTCCCTTTGGCTTCTATCTTGTAGGACAAAGCCGTACTTAGGTTTTTCAACCGTTCAGAATCTTCCCTGCGGTCTAACAGCACTTCATCCACCGCTATTATCAATTTTCCTGCCCAGTCGGAATTGAACTGGCTGCGGAAATCCTCATTCGTGTTGAAAGTCACGTTCCCTTGAAAGAGTGCTTTCAGGAAGTTTAGAAAAGTACTCTTTCCCGTATTGCGTTCCTGCGATGTCAGTAGCAGGATAGGCAACTTCTGCACGGGTTGAGTATAGAGCAACTGCACATAGTCAAGCCCCAGCTCATATTGTTTCCCGAATATGTGCTTGAAAAGGGACAGAACAAGCGGACACTCTCCCGGCATGGGAGTGTGTCCTATCGATTCATACAGGTTCAGAAATTTATCAATCACCGATTGGTAGTTGATATGGTTGGGAACGGTACAAAATCCATCGTACTTCGGGATTTCGGAAAGTTTGTCATTCCCATAATCCTGCCTGAAAGTTTCCACATTCCACATTACACGCCGTTCTATGAACTCGCCATTGATGGACGGCTGGCGCACCATCTTGTACAAGGTGGTGCCCACACGTGCAAACTGTTTGATGTCTGATACTCCTTTCTCTGCCATACACTAACGCTTTAGGCTTTTGTTGGCAAGGATATACCGCTGTGCTTCCTGCTCAATCTGCATTTGCGTTTTAATAGGATTCTGACGCAACCACGCTTCCAAGTCCGCTTTCTCGAAATAGAGCATCTTACCCTGTGGTTTATAGTGGGGTATCAAGTTACCCGAAGTCAGTTTGTACAGGTAACTCTTGGAAAGGTTTAGAAACTTACTCGCTTCATCAAAGCTAAGCACATTCTTAGTCAAAAACAACATCTGTTCGAGTTCCTCCACTCGCATCTCTAATGTTTTATCCATATTGTCTTTAGGATTAAGTGAAACAATATGAAGGTGCGCACCCTCGTTTTCTTTTCGTTAACGAGGGCAAAATTAGAGCTAATAAAATGGACGGGCATTGACCTTTGTCTGACCTCTCAACCTATGCTCAACCTTTCTTCAGTTCTTTGATGTATTTGTCAATGATTTCATGACCTTTCGGCTCTATGTATTTAACGTTATCATTGGCTGTGGATAAGTCTTTACGTGTCAACGACTTATCTTTAGTCTTACCAAAAACTAATTGGTTCTTGGCAATAACCGATTGCCATTCATAGGTGATATAGTCATAGGCACTCAACTTCATCATCAGATAAGCAAGCAGACGGTTATTATTAGACTTCAAAACCCCGTCCAGTTTACAAGCAAAGAAATTTTTCAGGATAGTAGTAGTGACAGAAGTAGTGAATACCCGTGCTTCATTCACGCAATCGGTAAGGATGGCTATTTCTTTAGAAGTAAAATTAGATTGGAATGGATTGGATTTGCCGAGAACTTTAGCAGGCTTAGGCTGCTCTTCTTTTTTGGGGTCTTGGGGAGCTTCTGCCGGAATCTCTTCAATAGGTGGCAGCAGCTTTTCTTCCTGCGCTTGCAGATACTCCAAATACTTAGAAGATACAACAAACCGGATAATGACAGAAAGATAAGGCAAGCCATTGTCGTAGGCGGTTGGTGCTTGCAAGTACACTTCCATATCGAACTTGGCGCATTCAAAAGTCAAATACGCTTTGCGCTCTTGGAAAGTCAGGTCTTCAAAGAAGCCACTTTCCCATAAGAAATCATGAATTTCCATATCCGTATGAATAGAACGCAAAGCGTAATAAGTTTGCCGCAACTTCACAACATTCTCGGTAATGCGAAATATTTCTTGTCGCAGGTAGTCTTTCAATTGCGATTCATTCAGATATTCTTCTTTCAATGAAAACGCATCAATCACTGTTTTATAATCATGCTGGATGCAAGCATCAACAATCTTCTGTATCTCACGAAACTGTATTTCACGGCTGTCTTCCATAACAATATTCTCTTTTGGGTGTAAATCACTTGCAAAGATAATGGCAGGAAGTACTTTTGAAAGAAAGAAAAAGCCGGGAAAAAGAAGAAACGCCAAGAGAACGAGTTAATAAAATATAAATGTAAGCCACACAAAACAAACAAAGTACACCTTGTTTTTATTTTCGCCAGCCAGTACACTTTTAGTACACTGCATAAAAGAAGAAAGCCCTGATAATCAGGTGATTATCAGAGCTTCTAAGTACCCAGACCCGGGGTCGAACCGGGATGGAAGTGAATCCACTGGTGTTTGAGACCAGCGCGTCTACCGATTCCGCCATCTGGGCGCATACTTGATTTCTCAATTGCGGTGCAAAGATACGACATTATTTTGAATCCACAATAGTTTGGCAAAAAAAAGGAGAAAAAAATAATAAAACATATCTTAAACACTTCTCTATTCAGAGAATAAACCGTACATTAGCAGAAACTTTAAAATAGAGTCACTATCATGACAAACCAGGATAATTATTGCGTGATTATGGGTGGCGGCATTGGAAGCCGCTTCTGGCCGTTTAGCCGCAAAACATTGCCCAAACAATTCTTAGATTTCTTCGGAACGGGTCGTTCACTTTTACAGCAGACTTTTGACCGGTTCCAAAAGGTTATTCCAACAGAAAACATTTTCATCGTTACCAATGCAATGTATGCAGACTTAGTGAAGGAACAATTGCCAAAAGTAAGCGAAAGCCAAATTCTGCTGGAACCTGCAAGACGAAATACGGCTCCATGTATAGCATGGGCCTCTTACCACATCCGGGCACTGAATCCAAACGCCAATATCGTAGTTGCACCTTCAGACCATTTAATTTTAAAAGAAGATGAGTTTCTTGCCGCTATTGAAAAAGGACTTGAATTTGTTTCACGCTCTGAAAAACTACTAACATTAGGTATTAAACCCAATCGTCCGGAAACAGGATATGGATATATACAAATAGATGAACCCGCAGGTGAAAACTTCTACAAAGTAAAAACATTCACTGAAAAACCGGAACTGGAATTAGCTAAAGTATTCGTAGAAAGCGGAGAATTTTACTGGAATTCCGGACTGTTTATGTGGAATGTAAATACAATCATCAAAGCAAATGAAGATTTGTTGCCTGAATTAGCTTCCAAACTGGCACCGGGAAAAGATATTTATGCCACCGATAAGGAAAAAGCATTTATTGAAGAAAATTTCCCCGCATGTCCTAATGTATCCATCGATTTCGGTATTATGGAAAAAGCGGACAACGTGTATGTATCGTTAGGAGATTTTGGCTGGTCTGATCTTGGAACCTGGGGATCACTTTATGATTTATCGGAAAGGGATTCAGAAGGCAATGTTACTCTGAAATGCCATTCGCTTATTTATAATAGTAAAGATAACATGGTAGTACTTCCAAAAGGAAAACTGGCCGTAATTGATGGATTGGAAGGATTTCTAATAGCAGAATCAGACAACGTTCTTTTAATCTGCCGCAAAGATGAAGAACATGCCATCCGTAAATATGTGAATGACGCCCAAATGCAACTGGGTGATGATTTCATTTAGCAGCGCGCAGCACTTAACCCGCCACAGCAAAAACCGGATAAGACAATAATACAAATAATGAACGGTGAACTCTCTGCAAACAATCATGCAGTTCGTTCACCGTTCACCGTTTATTATATTGAAAAACTTTGTGTGTCTTTAAGCAATCACAGGTCCTAGATAATTTCTATTCCCTGCTCTTTACAAAGTTGCAATCCCAGATCTTTCAATCTGAACTTCTGAATCTTTCCACTACCTGTCATCGGGAACTCATTCACAAAGAATATATATTTCGGAATCTTATAACGGGATATTTTATTTCTGCAAAAATCACGAACATCGGCTTCCTGCATTTTCACACCTTTCTGCAAGATAATAAATGCTCCGACTGCCTCACCGTATTTCTTAGAAGGAATACCTGCCACCTGAACATCTTTCACTCCATCAAGCTTATAAAGAAACTCCTCTATTTCGCGCGGATAAATATTCTCACCACCCCGGATAATCATATCCTTAATGCGTCCGGTAATCCGGTAATTTCCATCTTCATCCTTGATACCCAAGTCACCGGAATGCAGGAAGTTGTTTTCATCGATCACTTCTGCCGTTGCTTCCGGATTTTTATAATATCCTTTCATGGTGTTATATCCACGGTTGCACATCTCACCTTGTACGCCAACCGGACATTCTTCACCAGTTTCCGGGTCGATCACTTTTACTTCCGTAAATTCAAAATCACGCCCTACCGTATTACAACGTACATCAAACGGATCATCAATACGAGAAGCTGTCATACCCGGTGCAGCCTCTGTCAGTCCATACACACTAGTCACCTTCATATACATTTTCTCTTCTACCTGCTTCATCAGTTCGACAGGACACAGAGAACCTGCCATAATACCTGTACGAAGACAAGACATATCAAAGAGATCAAACATCGGATGATGCAACTCGGCAATAAACATAGTCGGTACTCCATAAAGAGCCGTGCAACGTTCTTTATGAATGGAAGCCAATACAATCAGCGGATCGAAACGTTCCACCATTACCTGCGTACAACCATGAGTCAGACAGTTCATGGTAGCCAACACCACTCCGAAACAATGGAATAACGGAACACAGCAGCAAAGTTTATCATCTGCCGTGAACTTCATGTGTTCACCAGTCAGAAATCCATTATTGGCAATATTATAATGTGTCAGCATTACTCCCTTCGGAAAACCGGTAGTTCCCGACGTATATTGCATATTCACCACATCGTGACAATCCACCTTGCTTTTGAGTTCGCTCAAACAATCATCTTTCACATTATTTCCCAATAACAGAATCTCCGCTGTATTATACATACCCCGATGTTTCTCCTGCCCTACATACACTACATTTCTCATGTACGGAAAACGTTCACTCTTCAAATGTCCGCGTTCACAGGTTTTCAATTCGGGAAGCATTGTATAGGTCATCTGCACAAAGTCACTGTCCTTCTCGCCATTCACGATACAAAGCGTATGCATATCCGAATCCTGGCAAAGATACTCCAACTCCGATTGTTTATAGTTCGTATTCACAGTAACATATACCGCACCGATCTTCGCACAAGCATACAACAATGTCAACCAATCGGGAACATTAGCCGCCCAGATACCCACATGGGTACCACGTTCCACACCAATGGCGATAAGCCCTTTCGCCATATCATCCACACGACGGTTTAACTGGCTCCAGGTAAAACGGAGATTGCGGTCGGAATAAACGATATATTCCTTATCGGGAGTCTCTTCAGCCCAGTGCTCGAGCCACTGTCCCAAAGTACGATCAAATAATTGCATGGGATTCTTTCTATACTTAATACTTAATACTTTATACTCAACTCAAATCGGCGTGTAAACTACTGCCAGGATTTTTGCAGCCTGCCCCTCGTAAGCATGTACATGATGAGGAACAATGGAATCATAATAAATGCTATCACCCTCTTCCAACAAATAGGTATTCTTACCGTAGCTGATTTCCATGATACCTTCCATAACCATGATAAACTCCTCCCCTTCATGAGAAGAAAGCACGAAGTCGGTATCCTCCGTTGGCATCACATCGATAATAAACGGTTCCATATGACGATCTGCCTTTGACTTGGACAACGAGTGATATTCCATGTGTTTGCGAGAATGAATCGCGTTATTGGAAAAACTAATCGCATCTTTGGCTTCTTTCTTACGACATACCACCGGTCCGACTTCATCCTGGTCATCAAGAAAAGTCCCCAGACGTACTCCCAACACACGCGCTATTTTAATTAGCGGTGCAAGAGAAGGTATATCAATATTATTCTCAATACGTTCAACTTGTTCGATAGCCAAACCCGAACGTTGTGCCAACTCTTCTATGCTTATTGATTTATCTTCGCGGAGGGCTTTAATCTTTTCGCCAACAATCTTACTTGTATCCATTTTGAAAGCATTTTAGTTATCAAAGGTGATAAATTATAATAATTAAGTTGCAAAAATAGCAAAATCTTTAGATGGACACAATTATAACTGAAGAAAATACGACTGTCAGGAAGAAAAAGAAGAAACTAAAAAAGCCGCTCCTCTATAATGAGGAACGGCTCTTAATCTTTTCGCGACAAGTAGATTACTTACGCAAACCGAGCTCTTTAACAATAGCACGATATCTTTCGATATCTCTTGCCTTCAGGTAATCGAGCAAGCGACGACGCTTACCTACCAACATTGTTAACGCTCTTTCAGTACTATAATCTTTTCTGTTGAGCTTCATGTGCTCAGTCAGGTGAGAAATACGGTAGGAAAACAAAGCCACCTGGGCCTCAGCTGAGCCGGTATCAGTGTTAGACTTTCCGTACTTTCCGAAGATTTCTTGCTTTTTAGCAGCGTCTAAATACATAATTCTTAGAATTTTAATTGATAAATTATTCTTTTGAGCGTGCAAAGATAGGCATTATCTTTATATCACACAACGATTTACAAGAAAAAATTGCTATCATTGCATATATTTCTAATCCTATTTTCGTACCTTTGCAGCCAAATAATAGGTATTATATGCAAAATATTCGAAACATTGCAATCATTGCCCATGTTGACCATGGGAAAACAACGCTGGTTGACAAGATGCTATTGGCCGGAAATTTATTCCGCAGCAACCAAAATAGTGGTGAACTTATCCTGGATAACAACGATTTGGAACGTGAACGTGGTATAACGATTCTCTCCAAAAACGTATCCATCAATTACAACGGTACAAAAATTAATATTATTGATACTCCGGGACACAGCGACTTCGGTGGTGAGGTAGAACGCGTATTGAATATGGCCGACGGTTGTATTCTGTTGGTAGACGCCTTCGAAGGTCCGATGCCCCAGACTCGTTTCGTACTGCAAAAGGCGCTGGAAATCGGTTTGAAACCTATCGTGGTAGTTAATAAGGTAGATAAGCCTAACTGCCGTCCGGAAGAGGTTTACGAAATGGTTTTCGATTTGATGTTCAGCCTGAACGCAACGGAAGACCAGCTGGACTTCCCCGTAATCTACGGTTCCGCCAAAAACAACTGGATGAGCACCGACTGGAAGCAACAGACTGACAGTATTACTCCGCTATTGGATTGTATCATCGAAAATATTCCGGCACCCAAACAACTGGAAGGCACTCCCCAGATGTTGATTACTTCTCTGGATTATTCTTCTTATACCGGTCGTATCGCCGTAGGTCGCGTACATCGCGGTACATTAAAAGAAGGTATGAATATAACGCTTGCGAAACGCAACGGCGATATGTTCAAGAGCAAAATCAAAGAACTCCATGTTTTCGAAGGTTTAGGCCGCGTGAAAACAAGCGAAGTCTCTTCCGGTGACATCTGCGCACTGGTAGGTATCGACGGATTCGAGATTGGAGATACAGTTTGTGATTTCGAGAATCCGGAAGCATTGCCGCCAATCGCTATTGATGAGCCGACCATGAGTATGTTGTTTGCGATCAACGATTCTCCTTTCTTCGGCAAGGATGGTAAGTTTGTGACTTCACGCCACATCCATGACCGCCTGATGAAAGAACTCGATAAGAACTTGGCTCTCCGTGTAAGAAAGAGTGAGGAAGACGGTAAATGGATTGTTTCCGGTCGTGGCGTACTCCACCTCTCTGTATTGATCGAAACAATGCGTCGTGAGGGTTACGAATTACAGGTAGGTCAGCCGCAGGTTATCTTCAAAGAAATCGACGGTGTGAAATGCGAGCCGATTGAAGAGTTGACCATCAATGTACCGGAAGAATATTCCAGCAAAATTATTGATATGGTTACCCGTCGTAAAGGCGAGATGGTGAAGATGGAAAACACGGGCGAACGTATCAATCTCGAATTCGATATGCCTTCTCGTGGTATCATCGGATTGCGTACCAATGTACTGACTGCTTCTGCCGGTGAAGCCATCATGGCACACCGCTTCAAAGAATATCAGCCGCACAAAGGAGAAATCGAACGTCGTACGAACGGTTCTATGATTGCTATGGAAAGTGGAACAGCTTTCGCTTATGCCATCGACAAATTGCAGGATCGCGGTAAGTTCTTTATCTTCCCGCAGGATGATGTTTATGCAGGACAAGTAGTAGGTGAGCATTCTCACGACAACGACCTGGTTATCAATGTTACCAAATCGAAGAAGTTGACGAATATGCGTGCTTCCGGTTCGGATGATAAAGTACGTCTGATTCCACCTATCCAGTTCTCACTCGAAGAAGCACTGGAGTATATCAAGGAAGACGAGTATGTAGAAGTTACCCCTAAAGCAATGCGTATGCGTAAAGTGATTTTGGACGAAATCGAACGTAAACGTGCAAACAAGAACTAACCATTCTTTCATAATATTATAATAGAAATCCCGGTTAAACGCAGTGTTTAACCGGGATTTTCTTTTTCCTATAAGCATTACTAATACAGCAACAATCCTACCACACCCGCCAGACAAATCAATAGAATAGGATGAAGATTCCATTTCCATGTAACCCCAAAGGCGACTGCGAAAATACCGATGCTTTTATAGTCCATAAAATTCTCTCTATTCATCATAAGCAATGCAGCAGAAGCAATCAGGGCGACCGACATAGGAAGCAGTCCGAACATAGCCGCTTTAATATACTTATTATCCTTACACTTCGCAAAGAAATAAGAAATGAGCAATACCAAAATAAAAGAAGGCAAACAAACGGCTACAGTGGCCAACACAGCTCCCCAAACACTTTGTGTTACCGCATAGCCTACATACGTAGCACTATTTATACCAATCGGTCCCGGAGTCATCTGCGAAATTGCGACCACATCCGTAAACTGTTGAGGAGTCAGCCAATGATGGAGATCCACTATCTCATGTTGAATCAGGGAAAGCATCGCATATCCACCCCCAAAACCGAACATACCTATTTTAAGATACACCCAAAGTAATTGCCAATATATCATATCATACCTGTTTATTCGCTATTTTTTCCTTCAACCATAATGTATATACCAATCCCCCTATAATTCCGGCCAATACAATATAAATAGGTGATAAGCCAAACTGCCAGATCAACACGGTAGCTATGGCAGGAGCAACCAACTGAAAATACTTCAGTTTCAAAGCTCTTGCAGCAGAAATACAAGGAAACAGAATCAATGCTACTACGGCAGGACGTATTCCATTAAAGATGCGAATCATCACTTCATTATCCTGAAACCGTGCAAAAAACATGGCTATCAGCATCATGATAACGAAAGAAGGAAGAATCGTAGCCAATGCACACACCAGACTCCCACCCACCTTATACAACTTATATCCTACGAAGATAGAAATATTCACCGCAAACACCCCCGGAAGTGACTGTGTCAAAGCAAACATCTCCATAAATTCTTCCTTACTCATCCATTGTTTGGCAACAATCTCCCGTTCAATCAACGGAATCATGGCATAACCACCACCAATAGTAAACATTCCAATCTTCGCAAATGTCACGAATAATTTTAAATACTCCAGTACCATCCTCTCTTTCTAACTTTCCGATATTTTGCGTTTAATTTTTAATGAGCCCTTTGGCTGCATCATATCTAATCTGATAACTGTGTCCTTTCACTGTTTTAAAGGAAATAGTCTGATCCGCATACTTTATAACACAGTTGCCTCCTGCATTAGAGCGCACAACAGCTTCCTTCAACAGATGATTCTCCCAAATCATATCCACCTCAAAATTTCCTTTTGCACAGATACCACTGATAGAACCATCTTTCCATGCATCCGGCAAAGCCGGTAATAATTGAATAAAGCCCATATGACTTTGGAGCAACATTTCGGTAATTCCCGCTGTCCCGCCAAAGTTTCCATCAATTTGGAAAGGCGGATGCGTATCCCACAAATTATCCATGGTTCCGTTCTTCAATAAATTGCCGAATAAAGTATAAGCATGATTACCATCCTGCAAACGCGCCCACTGATTCAACTTCCAACCCATACTCCAACCGGTAGCACCATCACCACGATGCACCAATACTACTTTAGCAGCTTTCGCCAGTTCGGGAGTAGTGACCGGAGAAACCGTATGCCCCGGATGCAGGCCGAACAAATGATTCACATGACGATGTTCATCTTTCGGATCATCAATATCCACCGACCATTCCATCAACTGACCATAACGACCTATTTGATAGGGAACGAGATTGGCAAGCACATGCTCCCATTGCTTACGTTCTTTCTTATCTACACCCAACACTTTGCTTGCCTCAATCGCATCCATCAGAATTTCACGCACCACGGCATGCACAAAAGTAGCTCCCTGATCGATAGGACCATGTTCGGGCGAAGTGGACGGAGCAGCCGTATAGGTTCCATCCGGCTTATGCCACAGGTAATCGACTGCAAAATCGGCACTACTCTTAATCAGTTCATAACCGGTTTCTTTCAGAAATTTCAAGTTTCTTGTATAGTCGTAATACTCCCAGATATGGGTAGCCAGCCAAGGACCTGCCATCGGATTGAAGTTCCACGACATATCCTGACTTTCCAACGGAGTGGTAAAGCCAAAAATATTGCCTGAGATAGATGCCGTCCATCCTCTAGCACCGAAATAAGCCTGTGCAGTCTTCTCGCCCGGTTTCACGAGCGTACGGATAAAGTCAATCAACGGAAGCACGCACTCATTCAAGTTGGTAGAACAAGCAGGCCAATAATTCATCTGGATATTGATGTTATTATGATAATCCACACGCCACGGCCCATCAACATTATTGTGCCAGATCCCCTGCAGATTGGCAGGCATATTGCCCGGACGGGAACTGGCAATCAGGAGATAACGTCCAAATTGATAATACAACTCTTCCAGATAATAATCCGGCTGTCCTTTCCGATAATTTTTCAGACGTTGAGAAGTAGGCAGGTTCACTCCTTTCACCGCTGGATTCAGATTCAGCCGGACCCGGTTGAACAGAGTAGCATAATCATTATAATGCTGATTGAATAAAGCAGTATATCCCTGCGCCACTGCGTTATTCATCCACTGCTTTGTCGTTTCTTCGGGATTAACACCTATATATGTTTTCGGATCTTTGAAATCCGGATCAAAGTTAATCTTATAGTCAGTGTCCGCTGTGACATAAAATACAACTTCGTCTGCATCCTTCACCGTCAACTTTCCATCTGCATTAGACAGTGTTCCTCCTTTCGCTTCTGCCCGGATGCGAACAGCATATTCCATTCCATTATTATCCAAAGAAGCTGTGTAAACCAATCCTTTATTTCCATCAGAAGCCATGCTGCCGGTAGACAGGGGATTGGGCGCATAACTGAAAACCAGATTTTGTTTCCCCGGTTGATCCGCGCTAAAACGTACCACCATTACATTGGCAGGGTAAGAGATAAAAAAGTTACGTTGATAAGCCACACGATCCTTTTTGAATTGCACGACTGCCATAGCCGAATCCAAAGACAGAATGCGCTTATAATCGCTCATTCCTATCATATTCAGTCCGGTTTCTACATAAAACTCTCCCATTGTAGTAAAGCTGCCGAAACGGAAAGGATTTTCTCCGTCAGCTTCATACGATACTTCACTATTGAAGTTCTGCCGCGTCAGCATTTCAGCCTTTTTCTGATCTCCTTCCGTAAATGCTTTGCGTATTTCATCTAAAAGATGGGCCGATTGCTTATTGACATTCCAATAATAGTCCGCACCTTTCGCTGTGTTCGGACCACCGCGCCAAAGCGTTTTTTCATTGAAAGTGATACGCTCGGCTTCCACCGATCCCATAATATTTGCGCCGAGGCTGCCGTTACCAATAGGCAATGACTGTGACTCCCAACTGGCATCCAGATTACGTCCGCTTCCTGCTGTTACCGGTTTATTTTCACCTTTCCACAAATCCGGTCTTCCGCCATACCAGGCAGCATACCCCTGCAAAGTATTGGGAGTGTCAAACCAGATGGAAAGTCCTTGAGTATAATCGATTTCTCCGGCATAAAGCCCGGAGGTAAGGAATAAGGAACTGATAAGAAGGAAATAAAATTTCTTCATGGTCGTCGTATTATTATTCAAGATTATCCACTTATATATAATTTGCACAAAAGTAATCAAAATATACCATAACTGCCTTTAAAGGTTAGTACTCCTGTTTTGGCAAATATAGGGAAAAGTTTTAAACAGGCAGCATTTATTCCCATAGAAAGGCACAGGCATAAACAAAAAAAAGGCGGGTCGAAATCGAACCGCCTTCCATATTATATCTGATTCTCCAATTAGAGTTTCGGACCAGCAGCAACCAAAGCCTTACCAGCTTCGTTACCAGTAAATTTAGCGAAGTTCTTGATGAAACGTCCAGCCAAATCTTTTGCTTTTTCTTCCCATTTGCAAGCACATTCGTAAGTGTCGCGTGGATCAAGGATCTTCGGATCAACACCCGGAAGTTCTGTAGGAACAACAAAGTCGAAGAAAGGAATCACCTTAGTAGGAGCTTTGTCAATAGAACCATCAAGGATAGCATCGATGATACCACGAGTATCTTTGATAGAGATACGTTTGCCAGAACCATTCCATCCTGTGTTAACCAAGTATGCTTTAGCACCAGTCATTTCCATCTTCTTAACCAATTCTTCTGCATATTTAGTCGGGTGCAATGACAAGAAAGCAGCACCGAAGCAAGCAGAGAATGTCGGAGTCGGTTCAGTGATACCACGTTCTGTACCAGCCAATTTAGCTGTAAATCCAGACAAGAAGTAATACTGAGCCTGTTCAGGATTCAAGATAGATACCGGAGGCAATACACCGAATGCATCAGCAGACAAGAAGATAACTTGTTTAGCGTGAGGACCTTTAGAAACCGGTTTAACAATGTTTTCGATGTGATAAATAGGATACGAAACGCGAGTGTTTTCAGTCACGCTCTTATCTGTGAAATCAATCTTACCGTTAGCGTCAACTGTTACGTTTTCAAGCAAAGCATCACGTGTGATAGCATTGTAGATATCCGGTTCGCTTTCTTTATCCAGGTTGATAACCTTAGCGTAGCAACCACCTTCGTAGTTGAATACACCTTCGTTATCCCATCCGTGTTCGTCGTCACCGATCAATTTACGTTTCGGGTCAGTAGACAAAGTTGTCTTACCTGTACCAGACAATCCGAAGAAGATAGCAGAGCTAGTTCCTTCCATATCAGTGTTAGCAGAACAGTGCATAGAAGCGATACCACGAAGCGGGTTCATGTAGTTCATGATAGAGAACATACCTTTCTTCATTTCACCACCGTACCAAGTATTCAGGATTACTTGTTCTTTAGTCTTCAGGTTGAATACAGTAGCAGTTTCAGAGTTCAAGCCCAGTTCTTTGTAGTTGTCAACTTTTGCTTTAGAAGCGTTGAAACATACGAAATCAGGTTCTCCGTAGTTAGCAAGTTCTTCAGCAGTCGGGCGGATGAACATGTTAGTTACGAAGTGAGCCTGCCAAGCTACTTCCATAATGAAACGTACTTTCATACGAGTAGCTTCGTTAGCACCACAGAAAGTATCAACAACGAACAAACGTTTGCCGGAAAGTTGTTTTACAGCTTTAGCTTTCAAGTCAGCCCAAGCTTCTTCAGTACATGGTTTGTTGTCGTTTTTGTAATCTTCAGAAGTCCACCATACAGAATCAGCAGAAGCTTCATTCTTAACGAAGAATTTATCTTTAGGAGAACGACCGGTATAGATACCTGTCATCACGTTCACAGCGCCTAATTCAGTTACTTGACCTTTTTCAAAGCCTTCCAGACTCGGTTTTGTTTCTTCAGCGAACAAAACATCATAAGACGGATTGTGCAAAATCTCGGTCACACCTGTGATGCCGTACTTGCTTAAATCTAAATTTGCCATTTTCTTTGAATTAATTAAAATTGGTATTTTGTTTTCTATCTCTTTTCACCTTAACATGGGGAGCTTTGAATACCCCCTTGTAAATCCGGCTACAAAAGTAATACTTTCTTTGGAAAGGAAGAAGGTATTGAAGAAATTTTTCCTTAATTGAAACTCTTTTATAAATTCCTAACAATATCTGCAAACTGAATATTGCAATTTGAAAGATTATCATTTACTTTGCAAGCCAGTATGCTGACAATACTATGAAAATGAGATTAAAATTTGATTAAAATATAATATGAAAGTAATTGATTTTGGCCAAACTAATTCGATTCTAAACCAGTACATATCCGAAATTAGAAATGTAGAAGTTCAGAACGACCGCCTGCGTTTCCGCCGTAACATTGAACGGATTGGAGAAATCATGGCTTATGAAATGAGTAAAGAGTTTAAATACTCGGTAAAGAATATCCAGACACCACTGGGAATTGCTCCGGTCAGTACGCCGGACAACAATTTAGTAATCAGCACTATTCTACGTGCAGGTCTGCCTTTCCACCAAGGTTTCCTTAGTTATTTCGACGGGGCGGAAAATGCATTTGTTTCCGCTTACCGCAAATATAAAGATACGCTGAAATTCGATATACATATAGAATATATCGCATCTCCCCGTATTGATGACAAGACATTGATTATCACCGATCCTATGTTAGCAACAGGAGGCAGTATGGAACTGAGTTACCAGGCAATGCTGACGAAAGGTCATCCCGCTGAAATTCACGTTGCTTCCATTATTGCCAGCCAAAAGGCCATTGACCATATAAAGAATGTATTTCCTGAAGACAAGACAACCATTTGGTGCGCTGCCATTGATCCGGAAATCAACGAACATTCTTATATTGTTCCGGGATTGGGTGATGCAGGTGATCTTGCTTATGGCGAAAAAGAATAAATGATTCAACCCGATACACCATCAGCTGATTCAGCCGACACAGGAATAGATATAGAAATCTGTGTATATCCGGTTCTCTCTCATATATAAAAACAGAAATCCTCTTTCAACCTATCACCAGCATTATCAAACCCTTTATCCATAGTGTTTTCAGAGCGGTGATAGGTTGTCAGTAACCTATCACCGCATCTATCACCTATCACCACCTAAATTAAATAATAGTTATTGCTAAAGAGAACATCAACGCGTTCTTAATAGTCTTTCCCGTATTGAAACGACTTGTTTCAAGCCGTGGAACTATCAGTTTCAAGCGTTAGAAACAAAAGTTTCAAGGTGGAGAAACAATAGTTTCACGCTGGAGAAACAAAAGTTTCACGCTGGGGAAACAATAGTTTCACGCCGGAGAAACAACAGTTTCAACGCTTGAAACTACTTGTTTACCACCTCGTAACTCCTTTCCATCCCAAGGCATAGATAATATAAGCCACAGGAGAGTAGAGTCGAGCTTTTGATAGACAAAACTCCGCACTTAGTCGATTTTATTTTTATCTGTTCCGATATCTGCTTAGCTTTGAAGTATTAAAACAAATAAAAGCATAAGAGAGATGAGAAAAAACATGAAATTGATAGGATTGGCAGTCTGCTTAACGTGCTGTGCAGGTTTTATAAATGCACAAGAAGCCAATGAGCCGCAAGAAAGGCAACAAGAAAAGCGTCTTCCACGTGAGGTGTTGAATCCGGAAAAGGTAGCCACGCAGATGACAGACCAAATGAACAAGTTACTCCAGTTGACAGATAAACAATATAAAAAAATATACAAGCTGAACCTGAAAGAGCAGAAAGCATTCTTCAAGGCTATGCAAAATTCGGATGGCCAACGTCCGCCAATGGGAGAAGGTCATGGAATGCGGGGAGGACGCCCACCAATGGGTGGAGGCCAACCGCCTATGATGAGAGAAGGTGGTTTTCCCGGCAGAATGGGAGGTGGACCGATGATGAGCAAAGATAACAATTCTGCCGATTCACAAAAGAAAGCTGCAGAAGCCAAAGAAAAGAAGATAAAAAAGATTCTGACAAAAGAGCAGTACGAAAAGTGGCAGGCAGAACAAAATGCCGCACGGAAAAAGGCTGCTCAAAGAAGAATGCACAAAGATAATCACTCTGGCGAAAGACTGGATTTTGAACAGAAAAATCTCTAAAACATCACACTTAATATATTTCTATGAACAGCGTTTGTTTTTCATAATTTTTTTAGTGAATGCAAAGTAGCGGCTCTCTTCGTGAGGAAGAGAGCCGCCTTTATTTTACAGCCTTACAATACATTATAAGGTTGATGACTATTACATTTTAAGGCTTCTTCGCTATCTTGCTCCGCTGTGTCCACGCAAGAAGCATAACTCCGATTAACAATAAAGCCAATGCTGCATAAGCAATACTTTCCGTGACGTGTATGCTTTGCGGATCAAACCACATCTCGATGGTATGTTCTCCTGCCGGCATATTTATTGCACGCAAGATATAGTCTGCACGGGCAATATCCACCGGCTGACCATCGATAGTCACCTGCCATCCCGGATAATATATTTCAGAGAAAACGACAACTCCGTCTTTAGGAGTGGAAGCCTTATAAACCAAACGATTCGGTTCGTAACTAATTAACCGGATGGTAGACAGGGAATCTTTATATCCTTCTGTCACACCTTTCAGCTGTTCTTTAAACTTCACATCCACTACGGCTGTTTCCGTTGGGAGAATATCGTTCAAAGCATCTATTTCTTCATTTGCATTATTTACATACCGCACCTTATCTACAAACCATGCATTACCGTATGCATAAGGATTCATGACAGGAACAGCCTGCCCTTGCTCTCCGGCAGGGAAAATGAAGTATTTGGTATTCAGCATATTCAATACACGGAATTTAGAAGCATCCACACTGTCCATCTGTCCACCGGCAGTAGCCACAGCCTGATAAGTTTCCTTCATTTCGGGCACGATGTGATGGTCTATCATTTCCTGATAGCGACGAAGCTTCGCCGCATGATAGCCGCCGACACTCTTATGCCAATATGCTGTATTGTTTTCGTTAAATGTATTACCGGGGAAACCGATGAAGTTCAGTACACGATAATTCGGAGTCGTATCCTGAAGAATAATCTCATCCGCCTGTGTCTTCACGAATGCTTCTGACTGCTTCGACTTCGGTACGAACTGTTCGTCATTCAAGTAGCGTTTATTGACGCTCCACATATCTATCAGACACAAAAGCGCAATACCCGCCAGCGTGAAAGAGGCTTTCAACTTCCGCAGCTGATACAAGAATAAGAACAGGCAACCGATCACTATAATAAAGAAGCTGCGCCATGCATCCGAAGCAATAATGGCTTCGCGCATTTCAGTCAGATTAGCCACAAACGGAGCCAAATGTTCGGCAGGAAGTGCTTGTTGCAACGCAGCCATCTCCTGCGTCGTTATAAAGCTGGAGAAGAAAACGCCCGGGGCGACAGCTAAAACGAGTGCAACACCGGCAGTTAGTACCAACGCAGCAATCACGCCTCTGCAGTTCTTTTCCTGTTTCAGCATATCCGGTTTACTCAAAATCTCTTTCAAGGCAAAAATCGCCAACAAAGGTATTGTAAATTCAGCTATTACCAGAATAGAAGATACAGCGCGGAACTTATTATACATCGGGACATAATCGATAAAGAAGTCCGTCAGTCCCATGAAATTCTTTCCCCATGAAAGCAGAATCGAGAAGATAGTAGCTCCCAGCAGCGCCCATTTAAGAGGACCTTTCACAATGAAGCACCCCAATACAAAAAGGAACATCACAAATGCCCCCACATATACCGGACCGGCTGTCCACGGCTGCTCGCCGAAATATTGAGGTAACTGTGAGTAGATACCGTTATACATTGGATTAGCCTTTGCCATAGCAGCTTCGCTCTGCGACATCGTAGATCCTGATCCTCCCCCTTTTACATTCGGAACCAGCAACGTCAACGTTTCACCGATACCATAACTCCAGTTGGTTATATAATCACGATCCAACCCACTACTCGTCTGACTGGCAGCAGCTCCCTCCTGCTTCAATTCGCTCTTGCCGCGCATCGTCTCCTTACTATATTCATACGTATGATACAGATTGGAAATATTGATACAGACTCCTACCACGGCAGCCAGTGCCAAAACCCCGCTGGCCTTGAAGAAATGAGGCAATTCTTTCTTTTTATAAGCATCTTCAAAGTAAGCTCCTACAAAAAACAGGATCACAAACATGAAATAATAACTCATCTGAATGTGATTCGACTGAATCTGAAGGGCGATGAACAGGGCCGTAATGATTCCGCCCAACAGATATTTCTTCCGGTAAGCCAAGACGACACCTGCAATCGTAGGTGGTATATAAGCCAATGTCACAAACTTCCAGATATGCCCTGCCGGTATCAGAATGAAGAAATAGGAAGAGAATGCCCATATCACTCCGCCTAATCCTGCCAGCCAGGCCGATATTCCGAATGCCCGCAAGAGGATATAAAATCCCAGCATCATGATAAAAGTCAGCACTACATAATCCGGGAGAAAGAGGCGATAAATCCTCTCCACTCCTTTCAGAGACGTTGTCGAGTCGTAACTCGGAGACATCTGATAGGTAGGCATACCTCCAAAAATCGAATTCGTCCAACGTGTACGTTCTCCAGTACGTTCGAGGTACTCTTTCGATTCTTGTCCTGCACCGACTCCGGCAGCCGTGTCATGCTGAAACAAGATACGCCCTTCGATATCAGCCGGGAAAAAATAGGCAAAAGAAAGAATGATAAAAGCCAGAATGGCTATTAAGTCGGGAAGAAACTTTTTCATTTACGATTAGACGATTTACTATTTACGATTGAAGTTTGAATATAAAAATAAATACGATTGGCAATCTAACATTTACAATTGATAACGGTGGGATATCAATCTCCTGCATTTATCAATCGTAAATGGTAAATCGTCTAATCGTAAATCTAATTAGTATCTATAATGATCTGCTTTATAAGGACCATCCACTGACACACCGATATAAGCGGCCTGTTCGGGCGTCAGCTTAGTCAGTTTCACACCGATCTTCTCAAGATGCAGGCGAGCCACTTCCTCGTCCAGATGCTTCGGCAGGCGATATACATTGATATCATATTTCTTGTTGAACAGTTCTATCTGTGCCAATGTCTGATTGGTAAATGAATTACTCATCACGAATGACGGGTGTCCTGTTGCACATCCCAGATTTACCAGACGACCGTCGGCCAACAAGATGATGCTATGTCCATCCGGGAAATAATAACGGTCTACCTGCGGTTTGATATTCACACATTTGATGCCCGGATAATGTTTCAAAGCATCTACCTGAATTTCATTATCGAAATGGCCGATGTTGCAAACGATAGCCTGATCTTTCATTTTCTCCATGTGGTCGATACGGATAATATCGATATTTCCTGTCGTAGTCACGAAGATGTTACCTTCCATGCAGGCTTCTTCCATCGTCACTACTTCGAAACCTTCCATTGCAGCCTGCAGTGCACAGATCGGGTCTACCTCCGTCACGAGCACCCGCGCTCCGTAAGAACGCATGGAATGAGAACAGCCTTTACCCACATCACCATAACCGCATACCACTACTACTTTTCCGGCAATCATCACATCTGTTGCGCGCTTGATTCCGTCAGCCAACGATTCGCGGCAACCGTACAGATTATCAAACTTAGATTTCGTTACCGAGTCGTTCACATTGAATGCCGGGAACAGCAATTTGCCTTCTTCCTGCATCTGATACAAACGGTGTACGCCTGTCGTAGTCTCTTCAGATACGCCACGCACTTCTTCCGCTACACGATGCCAGCGGGTGCTGTCTTCTGCCAACACTTTTTTCAAAATGGCATTCAGTTCTATTTCATCCTCTGCGTGTACTTCCTTATCCAATACGGCAGCATTATTTTCTGCATCATAACCCACGTGGATCATCATTGTCGCGTCACCGCCATCATCTACAATCACATTCGGTCCCTTGCCGCCGTCAAAGCTCAATGCCTGCAACGTGCACCACCAATAATCGGCAAGAGTCTCGCCTTTCCATGCAAACACCGGCACGCCGGCAGCAGCTATTGCAGCAGCAGCATGATCCTGTGTTGAATATATATTACAAGAGCACCAACGTACTTCAGCTCCTAAAGCCACTAATGTTTCAATCAGCACAGCCGTTTGAATGGTCATGTGCAACGAGCCCATAATGCGGGCGCCTTTTAACGGTTTGGATTCTCCATACTTTTCGCGAAGAGCCATCAGGCCGGGCATTTCTTTTTCTGCCAAATCGATTTCCTTGCGTCCGAAATCAGCAAGTGTAATATCTGCCACCTTATAGGGCAGAGTAGAGAATAATTCTGTAGACATATTGTAAATCATTTATATATAATGGACGCAAAGATAGAACATTCTGATTAGTAGGGCAAAAGCTATCCGTTTTTTTTATATTATAATAACTAGAGAGGCAGTCAGCATCTCGGAATATTGTCTTATATTTGCAACAGATAAAACAAATTCTACAACATTCTAATGAATAACAATAAATCTTCTATGAGGAATTACAAAAACAAAACAAAGGAAGACCTTTTAGAAATAATCGAACAATTAGAGGAGAAAATAGATTTTCTTTCCTCTCATTCTTCTTCTGATTCTTCCTCTCCCTCCAAAGAACGTTTTCGTGATAAATATAGCACCCGGATACTGGATGCTCTTCCTGACATGCTCACCGTCTTCGACCATGACGCCAACATCATAGAGCTTGCTTCTTCTCCGGCAACTAATCACGTTGAAGGTATCAGCGCCAACAATATCACCACTACTAACGTAAAAGACATTCTACCCAAAGAGGCTTATGAAAGTGTCCGCAAAAATATGGATAAGGTGATTCTCACAGGAGAAAGTTCAACAGCCAGACATGATCTTATGTTGGACGGTGTTTTACATCACTACGAAAACCGTATCTTTCCTTTGGATAAGGAATATCTATTGTGTATGTGCCGTGATATATCCCAACAATGGGAGGCGGAACAGACGAATGCCCAACAACAGAAAGAGCTAAAGGCCGCCAGAATCAAGGCGGAAGAGTCGGACCGGCTGAAATCTGCTTTTCTGGCAAATATGAGCCATGAAATACGTACCCCGCTCAATGCCATTGTAGGGTTCTCCAAACTAATAACTTCCGCAGCATCTGCGGAAGAGAAGAACCAATATTCGGAAATCATCGAACGAAATTCGGAAATGCTGCTGAATCTATTCAATGATATTCTGGATCTGGCATCGCTTGAAGCTGATTCTCTAAAATTCAATATCCGCCCGATCAAATTAATAGATATCTGCCTGCAGCTGGAACAACAATTCTGCCATAAGACGCAAAACGGTGTCAAGCTCATTTTGGACGACGTAGATACGGACATGTATGCTTCGGGAGACTGGAATCGCATCATACAAATTATAAGTAACTTGCTTAGTAACGCTACGAAGTTTACCCCGAAAGGAGAAATCCATTTCGGCTATCGGGAAAAGGAGGATTTTGTAGAGTTCTATATTAAAGATAGCGGCATCGGCATTCCGGCAGCAAGAATTGCCACTATTTTCCGGCGCTTTGGAAAGGTCAACGATTTTGTTCAGGGAACAGGATTGGGATTAACTCTTTGCAGAATGTTGGTAGAGAAGATGGGCGGACGTATCTGGTTGCGCTCTCAGGAAGGACAAGGAAGCAGATTCTATTTTACCCTGCCTTTGATTCGCCAATAAAGATCGGTTAAGGACACAAATATCAGTGTCCGGGCATGACCTTACAGGACTTTTACAATTAGATATAGAGATACAGAAAACGCGGCTTGTTAGTAACAAAGCCGCGTTTTCCGCATATATCTATGTTCGAAATATATTCATTTATTCCTTAGCAGCCGGAGCACTAAGCATTTCTTTATATTTCACCGGATCATTCAGAATTTTCATTGCTTCCTTCAAACCGTCATCATCCTTCAACTGCTGGATGATATTACCACGTTGGTAATAGTAACGCTTGATAATTTCAGTAGCAATCATCTTCTTTATATCAGATGAGAAATAATCCAAGTCGCGGTCAAGATCATGATTCAACTTCTTTTCAAGTGCTTTGAACTCCTCTGAAGCATCATCCATATATCCTTCAAACTCGGCAGCTTCTTTCAACGTTTTCAGAATCTTCTCGCTTTGCTGGTCATATTTGAAGTCGGCTTTCTTCACCAACGCTTTAAAATCATTATAATCGGCATCTGTCACCTCAAACTTCTCCGGAGCAACGATGGTAGGATGCTTCAAACAATACTGTGTTGCATAATCGAAAATCAGATTATCGCGTACCAGATAGAAGAGGATATTCGGTAATTTCTCCTGTTTGATAACAATATCCGGCATTACACCACCTCCGTCGCGTACTTCACGTCCGGCAGCCGTATGGAATACCTTAGTCAAACTATCAGGAATGGTTCCTACACTTCCATCTTCATTACGATGCTTGTAATCAATAGCCTGTACACAACGTCCACTCGGAATATAATATTTGGAGGTAGTCACTTTCATCGTTCCGCCATAAGGCAAAGAGCGGGGAACCTGTACCAGTCCTTTTCCGAAGGTACGGTTACCAACGATAACGGCACGGTCGAGATCCTGCAAAGAACCTGATAAGATTTCGGAAGCAGAAGCGGTTCCGCTATTTACCAGTACCGCAATCGGAATGTCCAAATCCAACGGTTCGCGCAATGTCTTGTAAGTGTTACTAGCCTGTTTGATTTTTCCTTTTGTCGTCACAATCACCTTTCCACGCGGTAAGAAATAATTCGCAATTTCCACTGCTTCATCCAGCAATCCGCCGCCATTACTACGAAGGTCTATCACCAACGAAGTAGCGCCCTGTTTCTTCAAATCCAGAAATGCTTTCTTAAACTCTTTGGAAGGGTTGCCGGAAAAAGTGCTAAGGCTGATGTAACCTACCTTATTATCCAATACGGCAGTATAAGGAATTGCCGGATTCTGAATAGACTCACGCACAATCGTGAATTCCATCGGTGTACGTCCGCCTTTCTCATTCGGGCGCTCAATCTTTAACTTAAAACTGGTACCTGCCTGTCCGCGTAACATCTGGCTGACTTCCGCATTATTCTTACCGGCAAGATCCTGTCCGTCAATCTCCATCAGGATATCTCCCGCTTTCAGACCGGCTTTTGCAGCAGGCGTTCCCTCGAAAGGTTCAGAAATCATCGAACGCTTTAGTTTCGTATTATAAGCAATGTAAGAACCCATCCCACCAAATGATCCTTTAATCATCTGCTCCAGTTCACTCTGATCCTCTTCCGGGAAATATTCCGTATAAGGATCCAGCGTATAAAGCATATTATCGATTCCTTCCCGAATCGTTTTATTCGGATCAATGGTATCTACATAGAACATATCCAGTTCTTTCACAATCGCATTAAATATATCCAGATTCTTTGCAATCTGGAAATTACGGTCGTCTCCACTCTTGAAACTAAAGAAAGCAACTGTGGCTATCACCGCTACTGCAACAATAGCTATCTGCCTGTTCAGCAATTTTTTCATACCTCTTTCAATCTAAATGAGTCGTAAAAGTAGCTCAATCCTTTGTTATTCCGCCAGAATCCTGTTAATATTTAACTTAATTTCATCCCAGCGTTCCTGTGATATCGTTGTTCCGATTACCTGAATAACATTTCCCGAGAGAATAGAACCTATTTTTGCACATTTATCCAACGAATATCCGCAAGTCAATCCGTATAAGAATCCGGAAGCAAAATAGTCACCGGCACCGGTAGTATCCACCACCTTTTGAACCGAAATGGCTGAAGCCTTTATTTCTTCTGTCCCTTTACGGATATAAGAACCATTTGCCCCGACTTTTACGATAGCAATACTGCATTTCTTGGCAATCACTCTCAAAGCTTCCTCCGGCTCCTTGCCGGTAAAGGCTTTCGCTTCCTCTTCGTTTGCAAAGACAATATCGACATATTTGTTTATTAACAAGGTGAAGAATTCCAGATCATTAGCCACAATGTTATAACTAGCCATATCGAGACAAATCTGCAAACCGGCTTCTTTAGCCAGTTCAATGGCATGAAGAATCATTTCGTGGTCCTGAACAAGATAGCCTTCTATGAATAGGTACGCGTAACCTTTAAACATATCCAAGGTCAGTTCCTCTGCTCTCAAAGAAGCCGCTGCTCCCAGATAGGTTCCGAAAGTGCGCTCTCCATCCGGTGAAATAAAAGTGGATGCCACACCGGAAGGCAGTCGATCTGAAGTCAATAATTTGTCTTCAATCTTATTTTTCTGCAGATTTTCACGAAAAAATTCTCCATAATTATCATTTCCCACTTTTCCGATAAACCCTGTTCCGGCACCCAAACAAGCCAGTCCGAGGATGGCATTTCCTGCCGATCCGCCTGTTGCCAAGTGGGTTTTCATCTGTGAAAATTTTGCGTTAATCTGCTGTAACTTAGCGTCATCGATGAGCTGCATGCTTCCTTTGGGTAAACCCATTTCATCCAAAAGAGTATCATCCTTCAGGGTTGCGAGTACGTCTACCAGGGCGTTGCCCAATCCTATTATTTTGTCCATTCCTAATATTTTTTTTGCAAAGATATTGCATATTTCAAAAAAACCTAGTACTTTTGCATCGCAATTGAGAAAAACATTCTTCCTTAGCTCAGTCGGTTAGAGCATCTGACTGTTAATCAGAGGGTC
>ENA-OOXE01000109-OOXE01000109.1-human-gut-metagenome-genome-assembly--contig:-NODE-109-length-87666-cov-10.802445_pt1 | contig 87666 bp, 76 predicted proteins | sample MGYA00241585_ERZ501339 | MGnify/ENA primary metagenome ERZ501339 (study PRJEB25962, sample SAMEA1972463) | human gut metagenome | biome: human gut; feature: human-associated habitat; material: faeces...
TGAAAAGGTCGACCAAACTTTTATAATTGCTTTTCCAATTTATTCCGCTAAACCATAATTTACCCCAACTTTTGATAAAGAACCTTTATAATCACTTAGCAAAGTAGTTTGCTAAAAACTAAAGATAATCAATGTTTCACTCTTATAATCATAAAAAGCAAATGCACAACGATAAAAACCGTTGTGCATTTTTTAAGATAATGGAAGATTTAATTATTATTAAAATTAAAGATTTGTGTAACCTATAAGGCTTAAATCAACCTCTTTGGCAACATCTCTGCCTTCACGAATTGCCCATACTACAAGTGACTGTCCTCTGTGCATATCTCCGGCTGTAAATACATTTTTAACATTTGTTGCGTGGGAGCCTTCTGCGGTTGCTACATTTGTTCTTGCGTTTACTTCAACGCCAAATGCTTTTGTAACATAACTTTCCGAACCTAAGAAACCTGCCGCAATGAGTACAAGCTCAACATCAACAGTATATTCCGAACCATCGACTTCTTTCATCATAAGTCTGCCTGTCTTTTCGTCTTTTTCAGGCTTAAGCTTTACAAGAACTGCGCCTTTGAGGTTACCCTTGTCATCGGAGATAAATTCTTTTACCGTTGTCTGATAAACTCTTGGGTCATGACCGAATACCTCAATAGCCTCTTCCTGACCGTAGTCTGTTTTACAAACTCTCGGCCACTGCGGCCATGGATTGTCAGCAGTACGCTTGTCGGGTAATTTTGGCATCATCTCAAGCTGGAGAACTGATTTAGCGCCGTGACGAATACTTGTTCCGACACAGTCGTTACCTGTATCACCACCGCCGATAACCATAACATTTTTACCTTTAGCGGAAATATAAGTGCCGTCCTTTAAGCCGTTGTCAAGCAATGCTTTAGTAGTTGATTTAAGAAAATCAACAGCAAAGTAAATGCCTTTAGCTTCTCTGCCTTTAACCTTAATATCTCTTGGGTTGGATGCGCCGCAGCAGAGTATAACTCTGTCATATTCGTCAAGCAATTTTTTAGCTTTTACATCTTTGCCTACATTGACGCCTGTTTTAAATTCAACGCCCTCTTCTTTCATAATAGAAATTTTACGGTCGATAACTTCTTTTTCAAGTTTCATATTCGGAATACCGTACATAAGCAAACCGCCTACACGGTCGGAACGCTCGAATACAGTAACAGAGTGACCTCTCTGATTGAGCTGGTCAGCGGCGGCAAGTCCCGAAGGACCTGAGCCGATGATTGCAATTTTTTTACCTGTTCTTACCTTTGGAGGATTTGCCTCTGCAAGTCCCTGTTCGTAAGCATTTTCGATAATGCCGTACTCGTTTGCTCTTACGGTAACAGCGTCACCGTTAGCGCCGCAAGTGCAAGCCTTTTCGCAAAGGGCAGGGCAGACACGGGAGGTAAACTCCGGGAAGTTATTTGTAATTTTTAGTCTGTTATATGCCTGTTCCCAACAACCTTTGAAAATAAGGTCGTTCCATTCAGGGATAAGATTGTTAAGAGGACAGCCGGAGAATGCATTGCCAATCTGCATACCTGCCTGACAGAACGGAACACCGCACTCCATACATCTTGCACCCTGCTTTTCCTGCTCCTTTTTGCTTAAAGGTGTGTGAAATTCATTATAGTTTTGTATTCTTTCTTTGACTGAAAATGCCTCGGCATCTTCACGATTATAATCCATAAAACCTGTTGGCTTTCCCATTATTGTGTGCCCTCCTTACTTATTGTTGATAATCTGATAGAATGCTTCAATTTGAGCCTGTTCACTGCTAAGACCTTTTTCTTCCATAGAAGCAATCGCAGACATCATTTCTTTGTAATCGTGAGGAACGATTTTCTTGAACTTTGGAAGATACTCGTCAAAGTTATCAAGAATTTCTTTACCCTTAGTTGAGCCTGTTGCGGCTGTGTGTTCCTCAATGAGGGATTTAAGCTCTATAATATCGTACTTTTCTTTAACTTCGGAGAAGAGTACCATTTCTTTGTTAAGCTTTGTATAAAGATCTCTGTCCTCGTCAAGTACATAAGCTACACCGCCCGACATACCTGCGGCGAAGTTTTTACCTGTTTTACCTATAACTACAACTCTGCCGCCTGTCATATATTCACAGCCGTGGTCGCCTACACCCTCAACAACTGCTACGGCACCGGAGTTTCTTACACAGAAACGCTCACCTGCAACACCGTTGATAAATGCTTTACCGCTTGTAGCACCGTAGAAAGCAACATTACCGATGATAATATTGTCTTCAGGTTTGAAAGTTGAACCCTTTGGAGGATATACAACGAGTTTACCGCCTGATAAGCCTTTGCCGAAGTAGTCGTTGCTGTCACCGATAAGTTCAAGTGTAAGTCCCTTTGGAATGAATGCGCCAAAGCTCTGTCCGCCTGAACCGTTACATATAATTTTAAATGTATCGTCTTCAAGCTTATCGTCAAACGCTTTTGTGATTTCAGAACCGAGAATTGTACCGAATGAACGGTCAGTATTCTTAACATCAACGGTAATTGTTTTGCCCTTACCGTTTGCAAGAGATGACTTAAATTCTTTTAAGAGTACCTTTTCGTCGAGAGTTGCGTCAAGCTTAAAGTCATAAAGATTCTTTTTCTTGTATTCAATCTTATTTGAAACAAAGTCGGTATTAAGAATATTTGAAAGGTCAACTTCGGCTGCCTGACCCTCGATACCGTCTTTTCTCTTGATAAGGTCAATTCTGCCGACAAGCTCATCAATAGTTTTAACACCGAGCTTTGACATATACTCTCTTAACTCCTGCGCAACAAAACGCATAAAGTTCATTACATATTCAGGCTTACCCATAAATCTCTTTCTGAGTTCTGGGTTCTGGGTAGCAACACCAAACGGGCAAGTATCAAGGTTACATACTCTCATCATAGCACAGCCGAGTGTTACGAGTGGGGCAGTGGCAAAACCGTATTCTTCTGCACCGAGAATTGCGGCAATCGCAACATCTCTGCCGTTCATAAGCTTACCGTCTGTTTCAATAACAACCTTGTTTCTAAGGTCATTCATAATAAGTGTCTGATGAGCTTCGGCAAGACCGAGTTCCCATGGAAGACCTGCATTATAGATTGAGCTTCTCGGAGCAGCACCTGTACCGCCGTCATAACCCGAAATAAGGATAACGCCTGCGCCTGCCTTTGCAACACCTGCTGCAACTGTACCTACACCACATTCAGAAACAAGTTTTACGGAAATTCTTGCGTCTGTGTTTGCGTTCTTAAGGTCATAAATAAGCTGTGCAAGATCTTCAATTGAATAAATATCATGATGAGGAGGAGGGGAGATAAGAGATACACCCGGAGTTGAGTGTCTTGTCTTTGCAATCCAAGGATATACCTTTTTGCCCGGAAGATGTCCGCCCTCGCCCGGCTTAGCACCCTGTGCCATTTTAATCTGAATTTCATCGGCAGATGTGAGGTACTTTGAAGTTACACCGAATCTGCCCGACGCAACCTGCTTGATAGCGGAGCAACGATTGTCGGCTGTGCCCTTTGTAAGGAGTCTTTCAAGACTTTCACCGCCCTCGCCTGAGTTTGACTTGCCATGAAGTCTGTTCATCGCAATAGCGAGTGCCTCGTGTGCCTCCTGAGAAATTGAGCCGTAAGACATAGCGCCTGTTTTAAATCTGCGAACGATAGAATCAACGCTTTCAACATCTTCAATCGGAACAGGAGTTTCGGCATAGTTAAAATCGAAAAGTCCTCTGATATTAACAGGGTCCATTTCCTCTGAAATCATATGCGAATATTTCTTATAAAGCTCATAGTCGCCTGTTCTTGTTGACTGCTGGAGCATATAAATTGTCTGTGGATTGTAGAGGTGTTCTTCCTTACCGCTTCTGAACTTATGACTGCCTCTTGATTCGAGTTCAGGATTTGTGCTGAGTCCGAGAGGGTCAAAAGCAGATGTGTGAAGTCTGTCAACATTCTTTTCAATATCCTTTAATGTGATACCGCCTATTCTGCTGACTGTGCCTGTAAAGTAATTGTCAATAACATCTTTGCCGATACCGATTGCCTCGAAAATTTGTGAGCCATGGTATGACTGGATTGTTGAAATACCCATTTTAGATGCAATCTTAACTATGCCATGAAGAATAGCGTCATTGTAGTCATTAACAGCCGCATAGTAATCCTTGTCGAGAAGGTCATCTGCGATAAGCTCGTGGATAGTTTCCTGCGCAAGGTATGGGTTAATAGCACTTGCACCGTAGCCAAGAAGTGTAGCAAAATGATGTACCTCTCGTGGCTCGCCACTTTCAAGAATGATAGCGCATGATGTTCTTTTCTTGGTAACAACTAGGTGCTGGTGAACTGCCGAAACCGCAAGCAGTGACGGAATAGCAAGGTGGTTTTCGTCAACGCCACGGTCAGAGAGAATGATGATGTTTGCACCCTCGCTGAAAGCCTTGTCTGTTTCAATGAAAAGTCTGTTGATAGCCTTTTTAAGGCTTGTGTTTTTATAGTAAAGAATTGGAACGGTGGCAACCTTAAAGCCGTTGATATGCATATTTTTGATTTTAAGAATATCCGTAGAAGTAAGAATTGGATTATGAATCTTAATTACCTTACAGTTTTCTGGTTTTTCTTCAAGTATGTTGCCGTCCTCACCAATGTAAATTGTTGTTGATGTTACAACTTCCTCACGAATTGCGTCAATAGGTGGGTTTGTAACCTGTGCGAAAAGCTGCTTAAAGTAATTGAAAAGCGGCTGCGGCTCTTTTGAAAGTACGGCAAGAGGACTGTCTGTACCCATTGCCGAAATCGGCTCGCTTGCATTTTTAGCCATAGGGAGGATAGATGTCATAACCTCTTCATATGTATAGCCAAATGCTTTCTGGAGGCGCTGTCTTTCGTCATAAGAATGTTCCTCAACCTTTACATTCGGAATCTTGAGGTCTTTAAGACGAACAAGGTTGCTGTCAAGCCATTCGCCGTACGGCTGTTTAGATGCGTAGTATTCCTTAAGCTCGTCATCGTCGATAAGTTTGCCCTGTACAGTATCTACAAGGAGCATTTTACCGGGACGAAGTCTTTCCTTAGTGACAATCTTTGCGGGGTCAATAGGAAGTGCACCGACTTCTGATGAAAGAATAAGGTTGTTATCGTCTGTAATGTAGTATCTTGACGGACGAAGACCGTTTCTGTCAAGTACCGCACCCATAATATCACCGTCAGAGAAAAGAATTGATGCAGGTCCGTCCCACGGCTCCATCATTGTTGCGTAATACTGGTAAAAATCTTTCTTTCTCTGTGAAATTGTGTGGTTTCTGTCCCACGGCTCCGGAATTGTAATCATAACGGCAAGAGGTAATTCCATACCGCTCATTACCAAAAATTCAAGAGTGTTGTCGAGCATTGCGGAGTCCGAACCCTCAGTATTTACAACAGGGATAACCTTGTCGAGGTCGCCTTTGAGGTGCTCCGACTTCATTGTTTCTTCACGGGCAAGCATTTTGTCTGCGTTGCCTCTGATTGTATTGATTTCACCGTTGTGAACAATCATTCTGTTTGGATGCGCTCTCTGCCAGCTTGGGTTTGTATTGGTAGAGAATCTTGAGTGAACCATAGCGATTGCAGATTCATAATCAGGATCCTGCAAGTCTGTAAAGAATCTTCTTAACTCGCCTACAAGGAACATACCTTTATATACAATAGTTCTGCTTGAGAGAGAAACTACATATGTATCTTCGTTGCTCTGCTCAAATACTCGTCTTGCAACATAAAGTTTACGGTCAAAAGGCAAGCCTTTCTTAACACCTTTCGGACGCTTGATAAAGCACTGCATAATGTGAGGCATACATTCAACTGCTCTTTTGCCAAGCACATCAGGGTTAGACGGAACATTTCTCCAGCCGAGAATCTCAAGTCCCTCTTTTTCCGCAATAATTTCAAACATTTTTTTAGCCTGATTTCTTGCAAGCTCGTTTTGAGGGAAGAAGAACATACCTACAGCATAATCTCTCTCCGCAAGAAGCTTGATTCCAAGATCTCTCTGGGCTACTTTTTTGAAAAACTTGTGTGAAATCTGGAGCAAAATACCTACGCCGTCACCTGTTTTGCCTTCGGCGTCTTTACCTGCTCTGTGCTCAAGGGTTTCTACTATAGTAAGAGCATTTGCAACCGTATCGTGAGTTTTGATACCGTTAATGTTTACAACCGCACCTATACCGCAGTTGTCGTGCTCAAACTGAGGAGAGTAAAGTCCCTTAAAGTCTTGTCTGTTTGAGATTTGTTCCAATTTAATTCACCCTTTCCCGCTCAATTCTTCAACATTTGTTCTACACAGCATACTATATAATATAGTATAGTAAATGGAGTACGATAAATGGATTGAGCTGTTAAATACATTTTATATTTTTGCTAAAACATATTAATTATATGTAAAATGTATGCTTTGAAATATTCTGTCGCAAAACAGCACATTTGCAATAACTTTATTATATAGCCTGTTACTATAGTTGTCAATAGAAAAATGCAACTTTTTTATAACAAACTTTCATATTTTGCAAGAAACCCTACAAAAAATCAATAAACTAATGTTTAAAAGTAAAATAAGTGCAGGAAAATTACTTAAACTTGCAAAAGCTGAAATATTTTTTGAAAAAATTTTAAAAAAGCTATTGACAAATAACGCAAAAGGGTTTATACTACAGTCAATGACAAACAGCAAGGGCGCTGTGAGCCGAAAGGTTCGCAGTGCCTTTTTGTTTTCTAAAAAATAATTTCTTTAAAAAACGGATAGGAGAGATTAAAATGGCAAAAGTTCCTGAATTATTTGGCAGTATGGTATTTAACGATCAAATGATGCTTGAGCGTCTTCCTAAGGCTACTTACAAGGCACTTAAGAAAACAATCCAGAATGGTGAGCCTCTCGACGAGAGCGTAGCTAATGTAGTTGCAAGCGCAATGAAAGACTGGGCTATCGAAAAGGGCTGCACACACTATACACACTGGTTCCAGCCAATGACAGGTATCACAGCAGAAAAGCATGACAGCTTTATCACACCGAACGGTGACGGTCAGGTTATCATGGAGTTTTCAGGTAAAGAGCTTGTAAAGGGCGAGCCTGATGCATCTTCTTTCCCAAGCGGCGGTATTCGTGCTACTTTTGAGGCAAGAGGTTATACAACTTGGGACCCGACTTCATATGCTTTTGCTAAGGACGGTACACTTTACATTCCTACAGCATTCTGTTCATACACAGGTGAGGTCCTCGATAAGAAAACACCTCTTCTTCGTTCAATGGAGAGAATCAGCACAGAGGCTTGCAAAGTTCTTAATCTTCTCGGCAAAACAGATGTTACGAGAGTTACAACAACAGTAGGTCCTGAGCAGGAATACTTCCTTATAGATAAAGATGTTTATGACCAGAGAAAAGACCTTATCTACACAGGCAGAACACTCTTTGGTGCAAAAGCTCCTAAAGGACAGGAACTTGACGACCATTACTTCGGCGCAATCAAGACAAGAGTTGCCGCTTTCATGGCAGACCTTGATAATGAGCTTTGGAAACTCGGTATTCTTGCTAAGACAAAGCACAACGAGGTTGCTCCTTCGCAGCACGAGCTGGCTCCTATTTTTACAACTACAAATATCGCAACCGACCACAACGAACTTACAATGGAAGTTATGAAGAAGATTGCTGAAAAGCACGGTCTTGTTTGCCTCCTTCACGAAAAGCCTTTTGCAGGTGTAAACGGTTCAGGTAAGCACAACAACTGGTCAATTTCTACTAATACAGGTGAAAATCTCCTTGATCCGGGTAAAACACCTGAAAACAATATTCAGTTCCAGCTCTTCCTTGCAGCTATCGTAAAGGCTGTACACGAGTATCAGGATCTTTTAAGAATCTCTGTTGCATCGGCAGGTAATGACCATCGTCTTGGCGCTAACGAAGCACCGCCTGCAATCATTTCAATGTATCTCGGCGATGACCTCGGCGCATTGGTTGAATCAATCATCAATGGTACAGAGTATATAAGCAAGGGCAAGGTTAAGATGTCAACAGGTGTTGATGTTCTTCCTGACTTCAAGAAAGACACATCAGACCGTAACAGAACATCACCGTTTGCTTTCACAGGTAACAAGTTTGAGTTCAGAGCACTCGGTTCGGCTCTCAACATTGCTTGTCCTAACATAATGCTTAACACAATGGTTGCCGAGGAACTTTCAGAGTTCTATGATGAGTTGAAAGACGCATCCGATCTTGACGCAGCGGTTAAGGCTCTTATTAAAAAGACATTTACAGAGCATCAGGCAATTATCTTCAACGGCAACAACTATGCACCTGAATGGGTTGAAGAGGCAGAGAAGAGAGGCCTTCTTAACCTTAAATCACTTCCTGATGCAGTTGAGCATTACATTGATCAGAAAAATATTGACCTATTTACAAAGAACAAGATTTATTCTGTAGATGAAATTCATGCAAGATATGAGATTGAGCTTGAAAACTATGCTAAGATTATCAATATCGAAGCACTTACAATGATTGATATGGCTAAAAAAGATATGATTCCTGCCGTTACTTCATATGTAAGAGAGCTTACAGATACAGCGCTTGCTAAGAAAGCTCTTTCAGACGCAATCCCAACATCAGTTGAGGAAGACCTCATTACAAGTCTTTCAAATAAACTTGTTTGCTTCAGCAAAAAGACAGCAGAGCTTGAGAACGCTGTTATCGGCGCAAGCGAATATGAGGGCGATGTTCTTGCTTATGCTAAGTATTACAGAGAGAGCGTATTCTCGGTAATGACTGAACTTCGTGCAATCGGCGACGCTATGGAAACAGAAACAGCCGCTGATTACTGGCCATATCCTTCATACGGCGAAATGCTTTACGGTGTATGATCGATTGACTGATTTTTAAATTTTCAATTTGGTGACACAATGGCGTGTAACGAACAGACAAAAACTGTTTGGTACACGCCATTTTTGTTATTTTAAAAAAGGGGAGATCTATATGGCAGAAATGATTTTTGGCAGTACAGGCGTATGGTATATGATAGGCGCCTTGCTCGTATTCTTTATGCAATGTGGTTTTGCGATGGTAGAAACCGGTTTTACAAGAGCGAAAAACGCCGGTAATATCATTATGAAAAACCTGATGGACTTCTGTATCGGTACAGTAGTGTTCAGTTTGCTTGGTTTTGGACTTATGATGTCGGAAAACTATATTGCAGGTTTCATCGGCGTTCCTAATCTTACAATGTTTACAGATTGGGCAAGCTTTGATTGGAACTCATTTGTATTCCAGCTTGTATTCTGTGCTACAGCCGCAACAATTGTTTCCGGTTCTATGGCAGAGCGTACAAAGTTCTCTGCATACTGTGTTTACAGTGCAGTAATTTCATTGGTTGTTTATCCTATCGAGGCAGGTTGGGTATGGAACGGCCAGGGTTGGCTTGCACAGCTCGGTTGTATTGACTTTGCAGGTTCAATCGTAATTCATATGGTTGGCGGTATCTCTGCTCTTGTAGGTGCAATCATTCTCGGACCTCGTATCGGTAAGTATGGCAAAAACGGTAAGGTAAACGCTATCCCGGGTCACAGCATCACACTCGGTGCTTTAGGTGTATTCATTCTTTGGTTTGCTTGGTACGGCTTTAACGGTGCTGCTGCAGAAGACGGTTCAAGACTCGGTCAGATCCTTCTTACAACAACAATCGCTCCGGCTGTTGCTACAGTAACATGTATGCTCTTTACTTGGATTAAGAACGGTAAGCCTGATGTTTCAATGTGTCTTAACGCTTCACTTGCAGGTCTTGTTGCAGTAACAGCAGGTTGTGCAGATGTTGATGCTATCGGTTCTGCAATCATCGGTATTGTTTCAGGTATCCTCGTAGTAGTTGCAGTAGAATTTGTTGATATTAAACTCAAGATAGATGACCCGGTTGGTGCATTCTCAGTACATGGCGTAAACGGTATGTGGGGCGGCCTTGCAGTAGGTCTTTTTGCAACAGGCAACGGTCAGGACGGTATCACAGGTCTTTTCTACGGCGGCGGTTTTGCACAGCTCGGTAAGCAGGCTCTCGGTATCCTTTGTGTAGCATCTTGGACAATCGTTTGTATGATTATCGTATTTACAATCATCAAAAAGACAATCGGTCTTCGTGTAACTAAGGAAGAAGAAATGAAGGGTCTTGATATTTGCGAGCACGGTCTTGTAAGCGCATATGCAGATTTTATGCCAATCGGCGTTGGTACAGCTTCACTTGACGAAACATTTGATGTTGAGGGCAATGTTCCTGTAACTAAGGCAGTTCCTGTTCAGCTTGCAGGCAAGTATGATATGGCTACCGACGGTACAAAGATTACTAAGATTGATATTCTCCTTAAGCAGTCAAAACTTGAGGCACTCAAGGAAGAAATGGATAAACTCGGTATTACAGGTATGACAGTATCACAGGTACTCGGTTGCGGCGCTCAAAAGGGTAAGGCAGAGTATTACCGTGGTGTTGCTATTGAAAGTAATCTCCTTCCTAAGATGAAGGTAGAAATCGTAGTTTGCAAAGTTCCTGTAAAGGCTGTTGTAGATGCCGCTGTAAAGGCACTCTATACAGGTCATATCGGTGACGGCAAGATCTTCATTTATGATGTTGAAGATGTTGTAAAAGTAAGAACCGGTGAAACAGGTTACGATGCAATGCAGGATATTGAGTAATCCTATTAAAATTACCTATCCTTTTTAATTCACATAAACCGAGAGGGTCGACACGAGAAATTGTGTCGGCCCTTTTGGCATAACGCACATCAAAACAGCACCGCTTTTTTGAGTTGTCCCCAAAAAGTCAGACTAAGAATCTAACGGTTTGGAGGTCACATCACTTTGTCGGTGCTGTAGTTTTATGTTTATAGATTTATAATATATCTCCGCCGATGGATTTTGAAAAGGCTTTATAAATGTCTTTGGCATTGTTTTCGCATAATATCCATAGCTTAATATAAGCAGAAATCGGAGTGACAGCAGGGAGTACCTGAATGCCTAATTTTGAATAAAGTTCTTTGCTTTCGTAAAAAAATCCTGTCTCACTGCCTGTTAAAAATACAGGAATGTTAAATTGTTTGGCTGTATTGCAGAATTTCTCCAAATCTTTGCTTGCGGTATTTACAGTTCCCGAATGATAGCTTTCCGTCAATACGGCTTTAATATTTTTATTAAGCTGCGGATAAGCCATTCCCACATACGGTGTAATTTTAAGTACAGGGGAAGTTGATTTGAAAACAGGCATATTCTCAAATTTTATTTCATCTTGCTTTTCTGTATAATTGATATTTTTAATAAAATTGCCGTTAATGATTTCACCGTAGTAAATATTATTAACGCTTTCGATTTTATCCGAATAAGCAAGGTGTTTTTGCAGGCGAGAGGCACGGTGAATTTTGGTATGCTCGCCGTTATTTTTGTATGCGACAAATACACCTTTATTATTGCCTGATTTAATGAAATCCACGGCAGCGGAAAAATTCTCGAGTCCGTTTGATTTTTCGCTCTCGAGCGGATAATTTGCAGACACAAGCACAATAGGAGTATTACACAAGCCGAACATATAAGAAAGCACAGCGGAAGTGTATTGCAGTGTATCTGTACCATGGGTAACAATGATGCCGTCATAATTATTTATATTTTCTTTGACGGAATTATAAAGTAAATTAAAATACTCGCCGTTTAAGTTTTCGCTAAGTACCGTGTAAGGAGAGATCGCATCGAATTCAGCATAACCTCCGTTTTGTTTGTACATTTCGATTAACTTGTAACGGGTGCTTGAATCGGGAGAAATTACACCGTCATTGTAGCAGCTGCCTATAGTTCCGCCTGTAAAAACAACTAAAATTTTCATACAGCACCTCCGATTATTTCTTTTTATATTGTACCATATTTATTCGGAAAAATCAGCCTTTGCTGAAAACAGACTTTTACTTAGCTTTCTTTCCTGTGAAGAGTAAATTCCCGATTTGCCCGACGCTATAAAACTTATCAGACTTGCAAATACAAAATAAGGCACGGCTTCGGCGCTGAAAAGCTCAATACCGAGCATAATTGTGGTAATCGGTGTGTTTGCGGCAGAACCGAACACGCAGATTAAGCCAATTGCCGCAAGAAAACTCGGTTCAATGCCGAATAAATTTGCATACCAGCCGCCGAATGACGCCCCTATGTCAAACAACGGAGTTACTTCACCGCCTTGAAATCCTGCTCCGAGTGTGAGCGCTGTCAAAATGAATTTTACGGGCATATCGTACCAATTTGCATTGCCCTCGAATGCGGTTGTTTGCTGCCAAGTGCTAAGTCCTTCATATTTGTTGAGATTTAATAAAATGATTAGCAATGTGACAACAACAGAGCCTGCCAATGCTGAGAGAACGGTATTTTTAAAAATTTTTGCGTATAATAATTTTAAATATTTGACCGCAAGAGCAAATAATTTTCCGAGAAGTCCGAAAAATACAGCTGCGGAAACAAATATCAATATAAGTTTAAAATCAAAGTTAGGAACGCTTGCGATAGTATGTACTTCGTGTGTTGCACCGAGCAAAAGCGTAACAGCATTTGCCAGATAAGATGATAAAAAGCATGGAATAACAGCACTTGCGGAAAGCTGACCTATGCAGCAAACTTCCATACCGAAGAATGCACCTGCAAGCGGAGTGCCGAATACGGAGCCGAATGCCGAACTTAATCCGCTTAAAACGATAGTTTTTCTGTCCTCTTTTTTAAATCCGAACTTGTCGGCAACATTGCTTGTAAGAGCGCCGCCGATTTGAACGGCAGTGCCCTCTCTGCCTGCCGAGCCGCCCGAAAAGTGTGTCAGCAGTGTAAAGAAGAATGTAAGAACTGCAAGCCTTTTAGGTACTTTTACTCCCTCGTTTGCACTCTGAATTATAAGATTGTTGCCTTTTGAGGACTCACCGCCGTATTTCTTATATACAAAAGCGGTAAGCATACCCGAAAGTGGCAAAAACCATATGCAATAAGGGAAATACTCCCTGAATATGGACGATAATCCGAGCATTTTTAAAAACACGAAAGAAATTACGCCCATAACAACGGCACAGCAAAGAGATGCCGTCAATACCTTGAAATCAACAAACTTTCTTTTCATAATTCACCTCAAAATTTTGTAATTAAAAAATGGCATAAAAAAAGCCAATGCCCCTGTATAAAACAGAAGTCATCAGCAAAAGCGGTTTCGGAAAAATCCGTGGGAGAACCTCATTCCCATACATATATTATGCATTTATGAATATAGTATATACTGTACCGACAAAAAATGCAAGAGCAAAAAATAAATTTAAAAAATTTAAAAATAGGTGTTGACAAATAGAGGAAGATGTTGTATTATATTTATGCAAAAGGTTAGTAACAACTAACTTAAAGCAAGAATCTTTCCATTATTGTAATTGTGCCTCTATAATTACAGAAATAAATGTAAATCAACGCCTGTAAGGGCGTTAATTATGAAATAATAGTTAGTTAAAGCTAACTAAAAGGAGCATTATGTCTGAAGAAATTTTAGTCCGCCACTGCTCACCGACATTGGCGAATATAAAAACAGGAAATTTGGTTAATTGCCGAATTGACAGCGTATATAGGCTGAAAAAAGATATTATCTCCCTAAACTCTGTTCTCAACGCAAAAGGTGTGTCAATCCGTGTACTGTACTGTTCGTCCGAAAGAGCGTTGATTTATGTTTATCGTCTGGAAAAATTAAACGCAGATATGCAAAACGGCAAAAACAAAAAGTTTTTAAATTCAATAGGGTATAGAGGAACTACCAATGATGAGCTTATAAACGAGCTTTCGGCAAGAGTTTATTCTTGCGGCGGATTTCCTCACGAGATAGGATTGTTTTTAGGCTATCCGATTGACGATGTAATAAGTTTTATTGAAAATAAAGGAAAAAACTTTAAATGCTGCGGATGTTGGAAAGTATATCACGATGAAGATAATGCTAAAAAGACATTTGAAAAGTACAAAAAATGTACTAATATATACTGCAAAAAATATTTGCAGGGTTCGTCGCTTAAACGACTTACCGTATAAATTTACAAAGGAGTAATTAATTTATGAGTAAAATAGCAGTAGTGTTCTGGAGTGGAACAGGCAACACAGAGGCAATGGCTGACGCTGTTGCAGAGGGCGCAAAAGGCGCAGGCGCAGAGGTTTCTGTATTTAATGTAACAGATTTTTCTGCAGATAAAGTAGACGAATTTGACGCAATTGCATTTGGTTGCCCGGCAATGGGTGCCGAAACACTCGAGGACAGCGAGTTTGAGCCTGTTTTCAATGAATGTGAACCAAAGCTCAACGGTAAGAAAATTGCCCTCTTCGGCTCATACGGCTGGGGTGACGGCGAATGGATGAGAACATGGGAGGAAACCTGTAATTCGGCAGGCGCAGTTCTCGCAGCAGAAAGTGTTATCTGCAATGATGCTCCCGATGACGAAGCCACGGCAAACTGTAATGCACTCGGTGCAGCACTTGCAGGCTGATAAATTAACCAATCCCTTATACATTTCATATTTTTTCTTAAAGACTGCCGCTTGTAATGAGCGGCAGTCTTTAATTGTAAAAAGTTTATTTAAAAGGGTAATTAGGGTTTAACAGAATACTTCGTCAGTCAATTATAAAAGTTTGGTCAACCTTTTCAAAAGTTGTGGGTGTGGGCAAAGCCCACAAATACTTTCCGTTTATGCAATCTAACGATAGCTGAACAGCCACACTGTTTGTGCCCGATAAATTGTAATATCGGAAGATATTATGGGTTTTGTTCAGACCTGCAAGTCTTTAAAAGATTTGACCTAAATTTTTTATTATTTCACTTAACTCGTGTGATAAACCATATTTTCATATAATAAGGGTTGTCACACAAGCCTGTGGCAACCCTTATAGTTTATTCTTCCATTTGTTTTCCTAAAAAAGCGGCCGCTGAATGAGCAAGTTTAACCTCTGTTTCAGTAGGAACTTTATTATCTTCGCCCATCAGCATTACAACTGCACCCGTAACATCGCCTGCGGCAATAATAGGGTATATGACTGCCGCTCTGTGTTCCACACCTTCAACCGGTTGAATATCACCGACCGTTGCCTGTGTTGCAGTATAACTTTTACGGCTTTCCATATAATTTTCAAGAACAGGTGAAACCCGTCGTTCAAGTAATTCTCTTTTAGATACTCCCGATGCGGCAATAACATGGTCTTTGTCGCAAATAATAACGGGTAAACCGCTTACTCTTGAGAGAACTTCCGCATATTGTGAGGCAAATGCCGATAATTCTCCTACAGGTGAATATTTTTTAAATATAACTTCGCCGTCGGTAGCAGTATATATCTCAAGCGGGTCGCCCTCTTTGATAACATTGACAGTAAAGACCTTGTCCGCGCGGTTCGCGGACCTTTGGGTAACTGCGATATCCTTACTGCCCGACTTAAAATTTACGGTGTGCTCCGTATCCTCAAGCGACAAAAGCTCGTCCACATCGGATTTGAGCCTGACATTCAAATGGTCCTCAAACACCGTGATTTTCTCAACGATCAAGCCGATGTCGCGCTTGTCAAGCTTTTCTTTTTTCAGCACGCCGTCAAAGACCTCGATAACCGTTTTCGCCTTTCGGTTGGCGGTAATCATATTGTTGCGCATGTTGTTGACATCGCCGAATTGTTTTTCGAGCATTTCAATACGGGTGAGCAGCTCTTCCTCCATTTCGTCATAAAGCGCCGCCTTGGTTCGGCTTTTGGCGTCGGACAGCCCCGCGTCAATCAGCATTTTTTCTTTATACAGCGCTTTGAGCTTTGCTTTTGCCTCGTTAAGCTGCGTTTCGATGCTCTCAACCGTCGCACCGAGCTGCTCCTCCCGCTCGGGCTGCTCGTCAATCGTCTTTTGCAGCTCGTCAATCATTCCTTTGCAGTTATCGCGCACGCGGAGGATAAATTCTTTTAGAAGTCTATCAAGTACATCCACACGGATATGGTGCGAGGTGCAGCCCTTGAGTCCACGCTTGTGGTATGTACCGCAGGTGTAGGCGGGCGAGAGGTCGGGGCGGGACATGGAGAACATCGGGCTGCCGCAGTCGCCGCAGAACATAAAGCCGGAATAATCAGTGGCGTACTTCTTCTCACCGCGATAATTGCCCTTTGAGCGCAGCTCGAGCTGCTCTTTTGTGTAGGCAAAGGTTTTGCCGTCCACAATCGGCTCGTGCGCGTTTTCAATCACGATATTGTCCTCATCGCTGAGCTTTACATCCTTGCCGTTAATGCCCTTGCGCGTGTACTTGCGCTGACGGAGCGTGCCGATGTAAAAATCGTTTTTGAGAATTGCCTGCACCGTGATAATGCTCCATTCATTGCGCGCGGTAAGCTTGGTCGCCTTGCCCTCGGCTTCCTTTTGGGCAATCTCATTTGCTCTCGGGGTCGGCACGCCGCTGTCGGTCAGGTGATTTGCGATTTTTTTGTACCCCCAACCGAGATTGTAGAGTCTGAAAACCTCGCGCACGACCTCCGCCGCAGGCGGATCGATTTCATAGGTCATTTCTTTGGTGTTGATAATGCGGTAGCCGTAGGGCACGGCACAGATCCACTGCCCGTTTTTCTGTCGGTTGTCTATCATCTGCTTGATTTTTTTCGAGGTGTCGGTGACAGGCATTTCGTTCATCAGAAATTTGAACTGAATGAGCATCCAGTCGTCGCGCGTGGGGTAGTCGATATTGTCGCCTATCGAAATAATGCGAATACCGGCGTCGCGCAGCGTTTCAAGCTCCAAAAGCCCTAAGCTGTTGCGGCGTGAGAAACGAGAGAAATCCTTGACGATTAAGATACGCACATCGCCGTTTATCAGCTCCTTGCGCATTTTCTGATAGTTTTCGCGCTGAGAAAAGGTGTAGCCGCTGCGGTCTCTGTCCTCGTATATTGTCAGCTCCGCGTCGGGAAATTCCTTTGCCACAAAGTCGCGAATGATTCGTTTTTGGTTTTCTATACTGGTATTCTCGTGGCTGTCTTCCTGCAAATCCACCGAAATTCGGGCATATCCGTCAATTTTCAACTTTGTTTCTCCTTCCCATATTTCTGACTAACAACATTGTAATACAATCGAAGCAAAAAGTCAATACGTATCAAGAGGAATCTTGTTGCCAAGTCATTTATGTTCTCTACTATTGACAAAACAGCATTAAGTGTTTATAATAGAAAACACAAGAGGTGAGTGCAAATGAAAAATGCAGCGTATAATATTATGCCAGATACGGAAAATATTCTTAAAACCATGGGTGAGCAAATAAAAATGGCACGGCTCAGAAGAAGGCTGTCCGCAACATTGGTCGCCGAGCGTGCGGGAATCAGCCGTTCAACGCTGTGGAAGGTGGAAAACGGCAATCCGTCGGTTGCCGTCGGCATTTACGCCGCTGTTTTGCACGCACTCAATAATATGGATAATGATCTCTTAAAAATCGCAGGCGACGACGAGCTCGGCAGAAAGCTGCAGGATATCGAGTTGCTGCGAAGAGGTAAGCGTCAATAAATTTATAGGGAACATTTGACAGGGTAAATCCCCGCAAATGTTCCCCATTTTAAACTCTCTGCGCCTCTTTACAAGGCGTGAGTGATTATTTTACTAACCGATTTTTAAATTGCTGTTGAAATCCGCGTTTTTTCGTGATATAATATAATTCCAAAATCGGTATGGATTTTTCTGAGTACCATGCTCATTTTTCGCCATACATCCGTTTAAATCGGGTGTATGGCGATTTTTAATAGGAGGTTTTATTATGGCAAACGAAGTGTTGAAAACAATCAGGTCACGCAGGAGCGTCCGCGCCTATAAGAGAGACGTCGTGCCACAGGAGCTGCTGAGGGAAATCTGCGAAGCCGGAACCTATGCCCCGACAGGCGGAGGACGGCAATCGCCGACAATTATCGCCGTCACAACCGAAAAATATCGCAATGAGCTTGCCCGCCTTAACGCGGAGGTTATGGGTAAAGACACCGACCCGTACTACGGCGCTCCCGTAATCATTCTCGTTCTTGCCGAGGGGACTGCAAGTACTTTTGTTGAGGACGGCAGCTGCGTACTTGAGAACATGATGCTCGCCGCCGCGTCGCTCGAGCTCGGCTCTGTCTGGGTACACAGAGAACGCGAGATTTTCGACAGCGAAAATGGCAAGGCTCTCCTGCGTGAATGGGGACTTGACGAAACTCTCCGTGGAGTCGGCAGTATAGCACTCGGCTATCCTGCGTCAGAATCGGAAGAGCCTGCAAAGCGCAAGGACAACTATGTAGTTATTGTGTAGAACCGTATCACGATAAAGAAAGTGGTTAAAAATGAGCCGAAAAATCAAAATATCAAGCGAGGTCACCTATTTTGCCGCAATCGTTTTGCTGTCCTTGGCGGTCGCAATTCTTTCTACCGCCGATTTCGGAATATCAATGATTGTTGCACCGGCATATCTGTTAAGCTTGAAAGCCGGATTTTTGAGCTTTGGGCAAGCTGAATATGTTGTTCAGGCAATTGTATTTATTCTTCTTTGCATTGTCCTCAAAAGGTTCAGGTTTGTTTACTTCTTTTCATTCGGGACTTGCCTTATCTACGGATTTGTGCTTGACCTATGGAGAAAAATCCCGTTTCTGAATCCTGCAGCAACGCCGCCCGGAAGTATGAATCTGTCGCTTCGTATTGCAATGTTTGTTATCGGTATGATACTCACCTCCTTTTCTGTTGCGCTGTTTTTCAAAACCTACCTTTTTCCACAGGTATATGACTTTTTTGTAAAAGCGGTTTCCTGTAAATACGGGATAAAGCTATCCCGCCTGAAAACAATCGTAGATCTCTCATGCCTGACGGCAAGCGTAATTATGACATTTGCATTTTTCGGCGAAATCAGAGGCATAGGTTGGGGCACTCTTATCATGGCTCTTTTAAACGGCACTGTAATAGGCTTTTTCTCAAAGCTGCTCGATAAAGCCTTTGACTTTAAGCCGACTTTCACACGGTTTGCCGCCATGTTCAAATTGGGGACTGCGGCGTAACCGCGAATTTCATCATACGAAAACCTCCGTATTTCTGTTGAACGATACGGAGGTTTTTTATACTAAGTTATGTACGCGGCAGACTGCCGCTTCCGCTTTATCGCGCGTCGCGCGATTTTGAAGTCTTTGCGCGCGGTGTCGGGTTATTAAGATTGTAGGCAAGCAGCTCTTTGGTATTTTCCAAAAGATTGCCGTCGCCCGATTCGTAAACGCAGACGAAGATTTTCTTTTTCCTGCAATCGGCAATAAACTCCTTTAGCTTTTGCTGCTTTGCCTCGTCCCTTTGGTCGGCGTGGGAGCACCACACCTTTGCCAGCCTCAGTTCGTTATCCATTACAAATTCCATTTTATCAAACTCCTCACATTTTCATTATTGGTTAAGTTTGGTGATTTCATTCACCGTGACGGTTATTCCGTCAGCCGTTTCCGAAGATGTTAATCGAAAATTTGAATTTGAAACGGATAGTCCCAGTTTATCTTGACAGTGTTTTGTCGGTTTTTGCATCGCGCATACGGTAGCCGTTTGCCCACTCGTATGGGTCGTTGCCGTGCTGAATATTCTGCTCGGATTTTAGCAGCTGTTTGATTTTCGTCTCATCGGTAACGAGCGTTCCTGCGACCTGTTTTTGAAAGCGCAGATTTTTCAGCATTTCGGTGCAGCGGTTTCGCTTTTTAGTGTATTCAGCAGCTTGTTCGGGCGTTTTTGCGCTGCGCAGTTTGTTTTTCCAGTGTTCGCGATAGGCTTGAACCTCGGCGATTTTCAGCTCGCGGTCGGAAATATAAGCCCGCACCTCGTCTGCGCTCCAGAATTTCTCCTGTGAGAGCAGCATCAGCTGCCGCGTGTACCGTTCGGCAAACCGCGTGGTTTCGCGCATTTCAGGCGATTTCGGTTTCATACAAGCCGCAATAACGCATTCGGGTACCTGTGTTTCGGGCAAGAGAAGCTCCACCGCCGACTTAATCGTCTGAACGGTCAAATCCAAAATCAGCACAAACAGCACCGCATAAATTTCAATGAGCGACGCGCGGTCAACATTAAAGCTGTATAACGCTTTCCGCAAATTATATTCCGGCGGCGGTGGGTGTGTATCTACCCAAGTATAGGTGAACTTATAAAATCGAGCTTCGTACCGCTGATTGGTGTTCAGTCGGTCATATTGCAGATTTTCATCGAGCCTTTTAAAAATTGCCGATCGGTCGTATTCTTCCCCGAGCCTGTAAAGCCGTGTTCCGCGCTTTGAGCCGAGCGAACGAATTGTCGCATACTTCACATTAAATCCGAGATATACGCGGTAGCCGAGCTGCCGCAGCGCAGTCTCAAACTCCGCCTCGCTGCAGCTGCAGGAGAGCGCCTCGTCGATTGCCTCGCACATAAGATTATATTTGGTCGGCTCTCCGTTTTTCTCGGCAAAATAAATTTGTCGCGGTGCACGCCTGCCGGGATTTTCAATCACCGTCAGCCCCTCGCGGCGGCACATCTCATCGGACAGCTGCCGCATACGGTAATATTCCCGTTTATTGCAGTCGTATTTTTTGCCGTCCCACAGACACACCGGCTGAAGAACAAAGTGGTTGTGCAGCGTTCCCGTGTTAAAATGGGTCGCAACCAGCACCTGATATTTGTCGCGCCACATCTTTTGCGCCAGCTCAACGCCGAGCCTGTGACATTGCTCCGGCGTAACCTCTCCGGTTTTAAAGCTTTGGTACGCGTGGTAAGCCACATTGCCGCCGGTTTTGCCAAACCGTTCCTGCACGGCAAGCATCTCGGCAAGCGCCGTTTTCGCATTGCAATTGACGCCAGTCACGGCGTAAAATTGCTCGTTTTCGTCAAGCGTTTTGTGCTCGTCCGCCGCGTATCCGACGACCCGCGCAAGATCATGCGTCCTTGTCTTTTCGGGATTGCCTGCGTACTTTACCACATCGGCAAGGCTGCCCTTAACCTGCCATATCTTCGTCACCGCCATTCGCATTCACCTCCTTTCCGCGGTAAATGTCCAAAAGAATCTCCTGCGCCTTTTCAAGCGGACCCGTGTACTTTTCCGTGCCGCCGTAATCGGAAAGCTGCATCCGCACCGCGCCGATAATTCTGTACGCTTCTCCGAGCACCTCTTTCGGAAGCTCTGCAATTTTGCGCTCTAAGGCGCAGTTCCGCACATAGTCCGAAATGCTCAGCCCACACCTTCGCGCCTTGCGCTTTATAACCTCGGCTTCGGTCGGATACACTCTGAAATTTATTTGTTTTGTTCGCTCCCGCATTTAAATCACCTCTTTTCTCACGGGGGTATAAGGGGGCGCGGGTGTCCGGTGAACACCTCTGCCGCAGGCAGAAGCGCTGACCGAGCCGGCAGGCGAGAACGCCCCTTTCGCACGAATGTGCGCTCCGGTTTTGGCTATACAAAACCTATGCTCGCTATTCTTACGCATTTTACAGCCGCGTATAGCCACGGCTTTTCAGTCGCCCATAAGCACCACTCCTTTCTTCCTCTAACCTAACGTCAAAATCGGGAGAAAATATGCATAGTTTTCAGAAAAATATTTTTTGATGATGAGATTTTTTGCTCCGCTTTTCTTTGCCGTTTTGCAAGAATGCCGTTTCTCTCTCGACTTTTTTGAAGCTGTCGCACACGCTTTTCAAAAAAAGTAATTGCACACTCATATCCCATTCAGTCGGTTATTCAGTTGTCAAAGAACATTTCAGAGCTGATTCTCTCGACTTGTTCATACGCTAATATTCACCCGCCGAGCTTTTCAACCCTCTATATTGGATTGCTGAAAAACCGCCGAAAAATTAACCCCCACAGTAAAACTTTTTTCTTGGTAGACTTTTCAGCCCCCACTTATCAAGCGGCAGAAAAATAATTGTTTTGAGCCAAATATTTTTTAGTGCATTTAAAAAACGGCATAAAAAATTCCTCCCGCGCCGTAGCACGAGAGGGAGCATATAAATATCTACTTTTATATAAAAATATAAGACACCGCATAAAAATGATTACGTTGTTTTCATACGGTGTCTTAGAAATTTGTTTTGTTCCTTATGCTTTGATGTTGCGCGGAAAATGAAATTATCAATTCATTTTTTTGTCTTCTTCTATGTATACAAATGACTGCGGCGCTTGGTTAATCGCGTAATCCTTTAAATCTTTTGGAGAGGGAAACAATCTCGGCTTTTTTAGTACATAGGCAAACGCGCATTTTGAATTCTTAAAGTATTGGCGATATTTATCTCGGGATATCCCGGCGCCGTGTTTAGTCAGTTCCCACATAGGGGTCATCTTCATCGACAGTATGCCATCAACATCCACTTCTCCTATTACTTGCTTGACCGGCGCAGTCGAATAAACAATGATTTTTTCGACTTTTTCGGAAGCAATATGTCTTCTGTATTCATATTTTTTCGTTCCCGCGAATATTTTCTCTGCATATTCCGGCTTAATAGATAATAAAATAACAGCCATACTTTCACCTGTCACATGTATAATTCTGTTTGTGAATCTCTTAAAATCATATCGAATTGATCATTTGTTAACCTTGTAAAAGGTCTTGGTCCGGATGGCGGAGCTACAATTCCTTGTTTGTGCAAATAATCGAGCGTTAATCTCTTTGTCAAGCTTTTTGCATACACAAATTTAATAACCTTGAGGTTATATCTGTGGTTATTCCAGAAGGATTTTAATTCTTCTTGAGAAAAAACGCTTCTGTTCTGGCAATGCCGCAGGAAATCCTCTTCGTTTTTAAATGAGGAAATAATGCGGTCTACTATTCCTATTGTTGTCATAACCGAACTATACTTTTTGGGTTGTGTTTCTCCCGTACGGTAAAAAACGATAACATCACCGGGATGAATATTATGCTCCGGTGCCCAAGAAACATATACCTTTTGAAGCGCATAACGGTGAGACACATTTGCTATCAATTCCACCTCATTATTCAAAATCGAATCAGGGAACAAGGGGGTGTGATATTGCGGAAAAATAGGAAGAATCATTTTTGCGCTGTTTTTTGCAATGTTAGGGAAATTATAGATAACATCTTTTGTGACATCATATAGCCCGAGTTTTTTGACTAACACTGTTTCTTTTCTGCCGTTTTTATGGTTTTTTATTCCGTGCCGATAGAATCCCCACAGCATAAGCGTTTCACACAATTTCTTTAGTTCGGGTCTTTCCTCATACAATGTAACATAAATCTCATCGAGATGACGTTCAATTGCATTATCAAAAATTATCTTTATAAATCTCTCTCCGAGCCTGAATCCTGTTGATTCAACCTTAAAAGTCCCTACTTTCAATCTCCTTTTCGCTGTAAAGGGAGGCGTAATGTCAGAATAGTTTTCTGTTTCATCTTCTGTTTTCAAATACAGAAATCCTAATATTCTGTCGTCATCAGACCGACACACATATGCATCCTCATTGCACTTCTTTGCAAACCACGCTTCAAAGTCTTCATAATCAGGGCGAAACGAGTCAAAGAATGTATCAGAGACATCAATATTCCCGATTGTTTCGGTTTTTACAGCTAAGGCTTTATACTCAATCAAAGCCGGATTGTCATCATTACATTTCGATATAAAGCCATTTATAGAAAACACTTTGTCCGTCAATCCAAGGCGCTCGGCTTTATTTCGCATTTTTCGATCTTCGGTTATCAAAATATCAACACGACCTGAATAAACCTCACACAAAAGTTGATTGTCAATTCGGTCGTTATCTGTTTTAGGTGTATCTGCAAGTAAGTCCAAGAACGCTCTGCTTTGCGGAGCTATGCTTTTCATTTCTGTATATGCGGCAAGGCGAGCATTATATATTTCTTGCTGCGTACTGTTATTTGCTTTTCTCAATTCCTGTAAAGAATACGGATGCACAAGTTTCTCGTAATGAAGCTTGTCCAACCACTTGAAAAGTAAACCAATGGAGTAATTTGTAGCTTGCAAGTTTTCGCGATGGATAATAATATTTGTATCAAGCAGCACTTTCAATGTTCGATACACCTCACAATCCCTTTAATTATTCTCCTCAAAATTTTCGACCTGCTCCATAACTTTTTGAAATACTTCAGGGCTATACTGCGGCGGATAACCATTTTTGATAAGGCAAACCTTAATGTCAAATTTCAGCTGGTCGCGTACAATTTGATTATTAAGCCAATCGGCAAATGAAGATTTGGTGTCAATAATTTCTTTGATTTTTCTTGCCAAAGATTTGCACTTATCATTTACGGAAATACCGCCGACAGTTTTATCTTCGCCGTACTCAAAGTTATACTGATTTCTTAATGACATCAAGATATCATAAAATGCCTTTTCTTCAAAAGTCAATCCGATTTTACGGAAGCTTTCACGACTTTCATTCATCTCCCGCAATATCTTCAATGCCTGTTCGGTTGCGGATTTAATAATATCTTCGGACGCCTGCTCCTGCGTTTCGCCCGCTTCTTCTACTGTCAAATGCTTGCGGCGCTCGTGATATTCTTCTATCGTTTTTTCGAGCATTTCCTGAAACTTCTTTGCTTCCACCTGATTCGTTTTGCGGTATTCTGTAATTTGCTTTCTAAGTACCTTAATAAGCAATTCCAACTTAGATGCCGGCAATTTAACATCGGACAGTTTTTCAAAGTATTCAGGGCTGAAAATATCTTCTTGTTCGCCTCCGCTAAGCACACTTTCAACCTTGTTGTACTGAAGAGCCTCTTCGACCATTTTGGATACATGGCGGTTCATTGTTTCTGTATCCACTTCGGTTGTACCGCTCATTTTGCGAACAAAGCCGGCGATTGCCATATAACATTGCGCGAGAGCGGATTCTTCGTCTCCGAGTTCTCCGGACGGCTGGCAAACATCAAAAGCCATCCGCATCCTTTTTACCGTCTTCAAAAAATATGTTTTGAACGATACTGTTTTGACAGATTTTCCGCTGTTGCTTTCGCTCTGCAACTCCTGCGTAGAGGCAAAGACGTATTCAGCCGCTTTCGCAAGAAGCTTGTACCGCTCAAACGGATCACCGTCGGGATTCAAAAACGGCTTTAAATCATATCCGAAAAACAGATTGTTAAGAACAGATAGCTCCTCCCTAAATACTGTAGTAGCCTGTTCGACATCATCTGTTGTAGGCGCAACCGATGTGTTGCCGCCGTATATCTTCATTGCCTCACGCATGTTGTTGCGGATACCGATATAATCGACGATCATTCCGTACTCTTTTCCGGGATATTTTCTGTTTACGCGGCTTATCGTCTGAATCAGCAGATGCTTTTTCAGCGGTTTGTCATTGTACATATATGTGAGCGACGGCACATCAAAACCGGTTATCCACATATCGACTACAATGACAATGTGGAAATTTGATTTATCCTGTTTAAATGCGGCATCCAAAGCCTCGGAGCGCTTATCGTTTTTCACGCCGCCGAGGTAATTGTACATATCTGCTTTGTCATTACTGCCGACACTGGCGACCATAGCCATAAAAGGCATCGGCGTTAATTCTTTCAACTCCTCATCGGTTGCCGTAAATCCGTCAGCAACCTTTTTTTCTACAAACCATTCCGGATACTTGTCCTGAAATTTTTTGAGAAGTTCATAAGCAATTGTTCTGCTTGAGCAAACAATCATTGCTTTCTGCACTCTGTCGGGGTCTTTGGCGCAGGAGGATACATAATGATCGTGAATATCTGCAGCAAGGCGCTCCAAGCGGGACGGCTCACCGAGGATAACTTCCATAGAGCTCATAGCCTTTTTGCTTGCCTCAATATCTTCCTCGGTTGCACCGTCATCAGCGCATGTTTTATAATATGTTTCTATCTGTTTGATTTTTTCGGCATCAAAGAGCACCTTAGCAATTCTCGGATGATATTTAATAGAAACCGTCAGTCCGTCGGCTACCGCCTGATCCATTGTGTAGCGGTCGATTTCATCACCGAATGTCTGATATGTTTCGGCGATGGGAGTGCCTGTAAACCCGACAAAGGTTGCATTCGGGAACGCCTCTTTCAACACCTTTGCATAGGGCTTTGAAACCATGGCTTTCATATTCTCGTCGGCATCTTTGCTGAACTGAATTTTTTTAGAATGTTCGAGCTGTGTTCTGTGAGCTTCGTCTGAAAAGCAAATAATATTCGCCCGTTCGTTGAGGAGTCCGATTTTGTCGTCCTCGCGATCGCAGAATTTTTGAATGGTGCATATATAGAAGCCGCCGCTTTTACGGGAGCTTAATTCCTCTCGCAAAACCTTGCGATTGGGAACAACGCTTACTTCACCAAGGTTCAAAAACTCTTTGCTTTTCGTAAATAGCTTTGCACTTTGCTTTTGGAGCTCATCTCGGTCAACGATCATTATGATCGTCGGAGAACCAAGCTCGGGACAGCGCATTGAAAGCTGACGGGCAAGGAAAGCCATAGTATAAGTCTTGCCGCAGCCTGTTGCACCGAAATATGTACCGCCCTTTCCGCTTTTTTCTTCAACGGATTTTACAATGCTCTGTTTAAGAAGTCTTGCCGCAAAAAACTGAGGATAGCGGCATACGATTTCGCGCTCGTCACTGTCATAAATGCTGTCCTGAAAATAGATGTAGTCACGAAATATCTCAAGAAACCGTTCTGGCGTATAGACGCCCTTTATCATATTTTCGGTTTCTTCAAAAGGCAATGTTGAAACCGCATCGCCGTCATTTACTCTTCTCCAGGCATAAAAATGCTCATAGGGAGTACGAACTGTACCGAGCCGGGTTTTCACGCCGTCCGAAATACAGGCCAAAGGGCAATAGTGGAGCAAATGAGGAATATCACGCCAATAACGAATATTAATCTGCTCCCACGCGTCATAAATTGTGGCATTGGCATCAGCCGGGTTTTTGAGCTCTATTACGCAAAGCGGTAACCCGTTGACAAACAACAGTACATCAGGTCTGCGGGTTTCTTTTAGACCGTTATTGATATATTCTACAGCAAACTGATTCACGCAGCGGAAAATGTTATTGTCCGTGGTTTCAAAGTCAATCAGTGATATTATTCTCGGGATGCCGTTATGTGGAGTGAATTGTATACCGCTGACCATCCAACCATAGACCTTATGTAGCGTTGCAAAGTCACTTTCCGCACCGACAAGACCGACAGAATCCATAATCTGATGAATTTCATCCGGGAGCAAATCTGGATTGGTCCTTGATAAAAAGTTTTCTAAATCATCAGAATACAAAACATCACTGCGAGTCTGCCGATTGATTTTATCCCCTTGTAAGTACTGCCAGCCTTCTTTTTCCAAAAGGGTAATGAAGGCATATTCATATTCCGACTCGCAAAAGCGCCCGTTGTAGTTCTGTAGGCTTGCCATTATTTCACCTCAATTTATCCATTAAAATAACTTGTTAAAATCAATGGTATATCCCATTTCTTTTAATTCTTTAAGCAAATTGATTTCCCAATTAGTAGAGTCTGTATATACAATGCCCGACAAATCTGACGGCATTTCAATATCTTTATCAGCCAATATGGCAACACAATTTCTTCCGAGTTTGCCCATAAAGTAACCTGCTTCCAGTACTACATTTTGCCTTGCACGAGTATTATCTGTTGCGTTATTTTTAGCTCTGCCGTAATCATCAGCAGTAAATAAACATATTGCACCGCCAACATCACTATAATCTTCAAATTTCTCAATAATTGTGCGACCTTTGTTTGCTTGTTCAGATAATATAATTGCTTCTATTCCTTGCTTTTCAATTATTCTCGCCACAGCTTGTTTTAATTCTCCATCATGACCATGGACAATGAATACTTTTTTCAAATTATGAGGGGGGCGGGTTCCCTCATTAGTATCTGAATCGGAAAAATCGTCGAGATATGATTGTAAAATTGCAATGGTTATTTCCAATCCTTCTCGGCATGAATTTACACAATCGCTGTGAAATTCTTCATCAGTGGTGCCAATTCCCCAACATCCGGAGAAAAATGAAGTGTCATCAAACTTTTTATATTCAATGCTTTTTTCACCATATTTTTTACTTAGGAACCGCCTAACATTTACTTCCCATGCTTCAAAGTCGGTATTCGAATTAGTAACTTGTTTTTCAATAAGTGCGCGTGCATCAAATATTAGTTTTTCAAGTTTTTGATACTCCGTCATTTTCCTTCCTCCAACGATCCTTTAATTAAAATTGGGCATATATTTTTTATTTGAGCTTTTAACTGTTCGTTGATTTCTTTGCGTTTGTTATATACCGTGTACATCTCTGCGATTGACTTTTGGATTGCTATATCTGGAATGGGGATTTTGACATCAATTAAATCGTTCCAAGTGAATGTTTCTCGTGCCGACCCCCAAGAATGAAATCGTGCATATCTATCAAATTCTGTTCTATTGAAGAACATACACAGATATTCCGGATATAACTTATCCTCTTGCGTTGAAAAAACTTCGTTTACCGAAGAAACAACTATATCCTCTTTGGTGTTATTAAAAGCGTATGTAAACACTTTTTCGTTGTGTGTTGTTTGGACGAACCCTATTTGGCGTGGATGGCATACTTTATAATTTGCAAGCTCATTTTTGTTGACTTTGGATGTGGGTTCTCGAAATTGTTTTGATGTACTAATACCCATAACATTTTTACTGCCGTTTTTACCGTTACGAATATCATGCCGTTCAATATACCTACCAATTTCCTCACACGGCATTCTTCTCCGTAAATCTTCGATATACGCGTCGCAAGTGAGTTTCAAATCATCCAAGCCGCGCTCGTAAGCTTGCTGATTAGCGACCATAGCGTTATAGATATCAACATATTTCTGCTGTGTAGGCAGGTTGGGAAGTGGAATTATGATGTCGCTCATGTCTTCAAAGTTAAATTCCGGTCGCTGACTCCCGAAATTTCTGAATGTTACTTCCCTCAAAAATTCATCTCTTCGAAAGTAGATATAGAGCCATAGAGGGTTTATAATCTTTTTTCCTGCTTCGTTGAGATAGAATACCATATACAAGTGTGATACGATACACAATCCGTCGGTCCGATATGCAATTGACCCCAAATTTAATCTGGTGGGATTGTAAACAAACGCACCATCATTCACAATTTTATAAGGCTTCAAATTTACATCTATCGGATCGCCCTTGGGAACTGCAAAAACGCCTTGACTTGTAACGCCGGAAATCAAATCTGCTCCGTACTTCAATTCACGATTGTTTTTGGTGGAGCGAACAATGTAATCTCCGAGTCTAATCTTACTCAATGCCATAGCCAATCCCCCTGAAGGCGTCTTCAAGCATCTTTTGAGACTGCTTTTCCTGTTCTAATATTTCATGCATTTCTTTTTGAATACGGGTCATCTCGGCATTGTAATCAATATCCAGATCATGATCAATAAATTCAATATATTTGCTGGGTACAAGACTCCATCTATTCTTTTCGATTTCATCTATGCCGACACTGCGATAAAGTTCCGGCACGGCATAATCTGTGCCGTTTGTGCCCTCGTTTTGCCATGTGTGATAAATATCGGCGGCTCTTTGAATCTGCTTGCTGTCAAGCAGAACTTTCTTTTTATTTTCGCCCTTTACGGGGTTTTTTGTCCATGTGCGCAAATCCATAAACAGTATTTCATGCTCACGGTTACGCAGATTTCTGCCGTGATAGCTTCCGCCTTTTTTGTTTTGATTCAAAATCCAGAGAGTTACGCTTATATCAGTTGTGATAAAAAGCTCACGCGGAAGAATAACAATTGCCTCAACCTTATCATTTTGGATCAGCCTTTTGCGGATTTCAAGAGTATCGCTGTCACCCAAAGCGCCGTTTGCGAGCAGAAATCCGGCAACTCCGTCCGCAGCTTTCAGGTGAGAAAGTATGTGCAAAATCCAAGCATAGTTGGCGTTGCTTTCCGGGGGAGTTACATAATCCGCCCAGCGAGAATCATTTTTCAAATTCTCGTCATACCAACCTTTAAGGTTGAACGGCGGGTTTGCCATAATGTAATTGAAGTAGAGACCTTTATGTAAATCGTGCGTGAATGTAGAGTCCGCCTCTCCGCCGAGGTGATGGCTGATTCCGCGCAAAGCAAGATTCATTTTTGCAAGACGATAGGTTGCAGGCTCTTTTTCCTGACCGTAAACATTGATTCGGCTGATATCTCCGAGTTTTGCTTTTACAAGGTCGGCACTCTGAATAAACATACCGCCCGAACCGCAGCAAGGGTCATACAATGTTCCGTCAAACGGTTCAATCATGGTTGCGATAAGCTGAACTATGTCATGCGGTGTATAAAATTCGCCTTCTTCTTTGGTAGCGTTAACCGCGAATTCTTTAAGGAAGTATTCATAAACATGGCCGATAAGGTCTTTTTCTTCGCCAAACGCTTTATGACTGATTTTATTTACTTCATCGACAATCTTTTTTATATCATTCGCCGCCAAATTACGGGTGGTAAATGTACCCTCAACAAAGCAGCCGCGAAGCTGTTTGCTGCTTGTGGCAATGCTGTGCAGCGCTGTATCAAGAGCAACATTCAACTGCGGCGCCGGTGTGTTTATAATAGTTGTCCAGCGTGCTTCAATCGGCAGATTGTATGTGCCGTCCGTAAATGTAGCATCGTCAAAGAATGCTGCGAAAATCTCTTCATCATCGGGATCAAGCCCCTGCGCAATTAAATCCTCGCGCAGCTTTGCTACGCCGTCTTCAAATTTTTCTCCGATAAAGCGTAAAAATACGAGAGTCAGCATCATATCGCGCTTTTCAAAGAACGAGCCTGAATTTCTTGCTGTGCGCAATATATCGCGACACTTGAAAAGTATCGAATCTATATTTATCTTTTCCTCTGCTTTTTTCTTAGCCATAATTTCCTCCAATAAGTTTTAAAACATAATTTGCTTTGCTAAATTGAACTTTAAAGTTTTCGAGACGTTATTTCCAATATTTTCTCGGATTTTTTGGATTTCGTCAGCGCTTCGGCGATGTTCATAGCGCAAAACCACCACTTTGCGCTTTCTTCGTCCCAAACGGCGCAAACCAGAATATTCTCAAAAAATCTGAGCGAAGCTTTATCTGCCATTTTCCGCAACGTCCTCCAACACTCTCAGATAATCATCAAGCCGCTCGTTTACATATCCGGCAACAAGGTCGGTCATTGCGACTGCGCCGCCGCTTTTATAGTATTCGTCGAACGCATCATAGTACCTTTTGCGATCGGCAAATTTTATATTTATCGGCGGATAGCCGTTTCGGATAAGGTCAAGGTTAAGAATCAGCCGTCCCGTTCTGCCGTTGCCGTCGATAAACGGGTGAATACCCTCGAACTCCAAATGAAAACGGGCAATACGCTCAATCGGGTTCATTGTTTCCTTGCGCTTTTCATTTTCAAGCAAAAGCTCGGTGATTTTAGGCTCTATCATATACGGCTGCACAGGTTTGGTGAAAGCACCCATAATGCGCACGGGAATGCGACGGAACACGCGGATGCTTTCTCCCACGGTAGAACGGAGCGAGGAAATAATCGCTTTTGCGTTGTTGGTGCGGTTGTCTACCATTACATATTTTCTTGCAGAGGCGATTTATCTACTTGTACTATGCTTAAATGGCAAAGTGAAATTAGGATTTTCTCATTTTTACCTTAAAAATCGCAGCTTCACTTTGACAATTTAGGCATCAATTTTAATCATTATACGCCTTTTACTGTCCTAAAAAACGGACACTTTAATGATTTTTTATCATTCCGCTTCAACGGCAACATGTTTTCCGCTGAAGGCGACGCCGTATTTATAGATTGTTTTTACACCTTTTAATTTTAGCTCGGTGTCGTATTTTTTATCGTTAATTTGTTTTAGTGCTGTTTTGGCAAGCTCTTGTAATTCGTTCTCATTGCAGTTTTTCTCGGCTTTCAGTTCGATGATAATACCGGGAAGATTACTGACTTTCGGAGAAAGTGCAATATCGTATCTGCCGTCACCGGATTCGCGGTTAGAAGTTACATACGAATTGCCAAACAGTGCACAAACGCCGAGCATAAAGCCGTGATAGAAGTTTTCACCTGCAGCATCAAAAGCGCTAACCGACTGAATAAGAAAATTGCTGATGATATCTCGCAACTTTTCACCGTTGCCGGAGAATATTGCTTCCTCAACGGCAATAGCTGTAGCTTGCGGAATGAGATTTTCCAACTTTTGAAGGATTTCTTTGCGGTAAACAAGTGAGATTTCTTTATTCGGCAAAGCGACCTCGCACATAAAATCTCCGCTTATAGAAACGCTCGATTTAACAACTTTCAAATATCCTGCCATCAGCAAGAAACTGTAAATAGATGACGGATTGTTTTTAATTTGCGGATAAATCACGCTTGTGTCGATATAAGTTGTAAACGAGCCGCCGTTGACAAGAGAAGAGAGGCGTTCGTAGATTTCGTTGTCTGCTTCTTTAATAATCTCACCGATGATGTCGTTGCTTCCCGTGGAAAGCCAAAATGCTCTCGGCTCACAGTCATTGCTGAAATAGTTAATAACCGACCACGGGTTAAAAATATCCGTCTTGCCGAAGCGGTAGCCGTCATACCATTCGCAAACCTCGTCGAACTTATCCGAAGCACTGTAGTACGCCGCCATTTCTTTTACTTCGTTTGCAGTAAATCCGAAATATTCGCTGTATTTATTATCGAGGACCGAATTTATTGTAAGGTTATTCAGCCCACTGAAAATGCTTTCTTTGGCAACGCGGAGAATACCTGTGAGGAAACCGAATGCCAGACTCTTATTATCCTTGAAACAGCTGGACAGAAGATTACGCATAAACGCGATAACATCGTCGTAGAAACCGTTTGTGTGACCGCTTTGAATTGGAGTGTCATACTCATCAATGATGATAACAGCACCCTCACCGTAATGTTTTTTCAACATTTCAGACAGATACAGCAGCGACCGCTCAAGGTCAACAGCCGAAAACTTTTCGGACACCATTTTATCGTAAAAATCTTTTTGCTTTTTATCTAACTTTGGACTTTTAGAAAGATCTGAATGCCGGCAGTATTCGCTGGAAATAATCGAGCCGATATTGGCGAAGGTGTTATCCCAAGAATTGTGTTTTACATCTTTTAATGTAATAAAAATCACGGGGTACTTGCCTTGAAAAGAGCGATAATATTCGCCTTGCTCCCAAATTTTTTTATCCTTGAAATACTTTGAAGTATCCTCGTTTGTTTTTTCAAAGAAAGTGCGGAGCATATCCATATTGAGAGTTTTACCAAAACGGCGCGGGCGCGTAAAAAGAGTAACCATCGGACGCTCATCGATGAAATCTTTGAGCATCATGGTCTTGTCAATATAGTAATATTCAGTTGAAGCTAAGCGATAATCAGACACACCGACTGGCAGGGGCAAGTGTTTCGGACGGCTTTTTGCCCGAACATACGCTCCTGTTTTAATTCTGTTGTCAACCGGCTTTTCGGCGCCGGCAGGGATAAGCCAGCTGCGTCCGATTTTGACAGCACCGGGGATTTTCCCACCAATACAAAGTCCGCGAACTGTTCTTTCGGCTAATTCCCAACGCATTGCTGCTTCTTTTACAGAAATTACATTCGCCATAGTAAAACTCTCCTTACAGTTGTTCGATTATATTATACCAATATTGCGGCTAAATGTCAATGCAAAACGGCGAAATATTTGATAATTAGCCGTTGCGTTTCGCCGATTGATAATTAACATAAGAAAAGCGGAGCCGAAGCTCCGCTAAATTTATTTTACTATTTTTCGACTTCAATAGTCTCGCTCAGGTCTATGAAATCATCTTCGGCTGAGTTTGTATAGCCCCTTCGCAGATATTCGTGTCCGCCGTCAACAAAAACCTTGCCGCATTTGCAGGTTTTAAAGTCATGTCCGCTCGTTGATTCAATGATTTCACCGCAATGTTTACATTGAATTGCATTTTTAATGATTTTTGTCATACATTCACTCCTCGTTATTCAGTATTCTAATGGCAAAACCTATCTCTATCTCAAAATCAATTCCTCATTCACTATCTCCTCCGCACGGCGGCGGATATTGTTCATTCGGCGCACCCATTCCATTTGGTCGGTGGCTTTTAGGCGCTCGGTGACATTTTCGTTTTTCGCTATGTCGCGTACAAGCTGAGAGAACATTTCATCGGCTTGACGGTCGATATTTTCTATGTAGGCGTTCAGCTCACCCGAAAGCCACAGACTGCTGAAAAGTATTTTATCGTGCTTTCGGATATAGGCGTAGTGCCGCCGACCGAAAGGTCCAAAGGTGGGCTGCTCGGGCGCGGCAACATTAGGCAGGAGATAATCGCCCTCTTTGCGGTAAGTGCCGCCCATGCGTTCAAATAGTGTTTCTTTCATTTCCATTGACTCCTTTTTGTTATTTTCCCAGCCGTGAGGTGAGCTTTTCCACGGCTATTCGGAACTTTTCGAACGGTGTCAATGTTATCAGCGGCGGGTCGCCCTCACGAATACGCAGGGTGCGACGAATTTCTTTTGGTATAACAACACGACCGAGGTCGTCAATTCTTCTGACAATACCTGTTGCCTTCATATCAAAACTCCCCTGAATTTGTAATATTTGCAAAATATTGCATTAATATTGTTTGACTTGTAATCTCTTTTATTCCGCTTTTTTACAAAATAAAGCCGTTTTGATTTTGTTAATTTATGGGAAAATAAAAGTGTAGAATTTTTATTGCTACACCTGAGCTTGTAAAATAAAGTGTGTAAGTTAGAAAAATAACTTGCACACTTTTTGCAATTGGGAAAAAGTGTGCTACAATGAAAGAAAGGAATGAACGAAATGGCAAAAAAGAGAGAAAGCACACCGGGCGAGAATCTCGCAAAGCAAATTATTGAACAGTACAATCCAAAAAGCGTAGCCGATATCTCGGATGACACCGACAAGCTCGAAGACTTCAACAACAAGATCAAGGTCGCTAAACGAATCGGCTACGGTTACCTTGATTCGCTATCTTTCTATTCCTTTTGTCCGTTCACCATTCCACAAAAAATTTTGATGAGGAATTATTAATTAATTCGGAAAATGATAATAAAGCGGTTTCGGTTGAATGGGACGGAAAGAACATAGTATTGTAAAATTAAATATGATTTTGGCTTTTGACAATAAAACCTAAATGGGTATATCGGATATGCATTGTATAAGTGACGATTATTTGGTGCAGGAACTTATTGATGAACAAAAATCAAATAAAATAAATCAATAAGTAATTGTAAAATGTATAAATATGTGTTATAATCGATAGCACAATAATGAGTTTAAAGCAAAATTAATATATTCGATAAAGTTAATATGTGTTTTACGGAAAGGAAGATTCTTGTGAAATATCATAAGCTGTTGGAAAATGCCAAGAAGCCGAAGGGCTTTTGGGGCAAAAAAATGATTAGTTCCATGAATGAAGGACATTACGAGCTTACCGGTTGGGCGCTTGATCATATAAATTTTGAAAGACATTATCGTGTGCTTGATGTTGGCTGCGGCGGCGGTCTTACCGTGTCACGAATAGCAGAGAGAATCGGTAACGGCAAGGTTTACGGAATAGATTATTCTGCGCTTTGTATCAAACATTCAAAGGCACAGAACAGAAAAAACATTCTCTGTAATAAGGTTAAAATCGTACTTGCCTCGGTTTCGTCTTTGCCGTTTGAGGATTGCAGCTTTGATGTTGTAACTGCGGTAGAAACCTATTACTTCTGGCCGGACAAACTTAATGATTTAAAAGAAATTTATAGAGTGTTAAAGCAAAACGGCAGGATTATGCTTGTATTTGAAATGCTGAAAACTCCCGAAGAGCCTGATAAATGGAAGGCTGTAGAGGACAAGGTAGGCATAAAAACAGTGACAGAGGAGGAGATACGGGAAATGCTTGCAAAGGCAGGCTTTGAAGACATTGAAACCCATAAAAAGGACGGCACTACATGGCTTTGTGCCATCGGTGTCAAAAAATAAATAAAAGCAGGTGAATATATGAAGGCTTTAATTACAGGAGCAAGTTCGGGGATTGGTAAGGAAATTGCGAGAATCTTGGCTGCAATGGGGTATGATTTGATAGTTGCGTCAAGAAACTATGATAAGCTGACAGAGCTTAAGGCTGAACTTAAAAATGTAAATGTCAGAGTAATCACCATTGATTTGTCACGGGAACAAGATGCTATTGATTTGTATGAGCATTTAAAAGACGAGGATATAGATTTTCTCGTCAATAATGCAGGCTTTGGCGCATATGGCAGATTTTTGGATGTACCGCTGAAAAAAGAGCTTGATTTAATTCACACAAATATAAGTGCAGTGCATATTCTGACAAAATGCTTTTTGCGGGATATGGTTAAGAAAAATAAAGGCTACATTCTTAATGTAGGCTCGTCAGCGGGCTTTTTGGCGGGTCCGACTTTTTCAAGTTATTATGCATCAAAAAATTATGTTGTAAGGCTTACAGAGGCTGTTCACGAAGAACTGAGGCGACAGGGCAGTAATGTTAAAATTTCCGTGCTTTGTCCCGGTCCTGTGAATACTAATTTTAATAATGTTGCGGATGTAAAGTTTTGCCTTAACGGACTTTCGCCGGATTTTGTTGCTAAGTATGCGATTGAGAAAACTATGAAAGGCAAAATGGTTATTATTCCCGGCTTTACAATGAAAGTAGCAAAAGTTGCTCAACGGTTTGTGAGTGAAAATATGCTTACACGCATTTCCTACAATGTGCAGAGCAAAAAAGAGGGACAAAGGTCAGATACCGAACAAAAAAATTTTAATAAAGCAGAACACGCTTAAAAAGGAGCGGAGAAAATATGAAAAGATTTGTATTATTAATGTTTACGGTTCTTTTCATAATTTTCTCCGCTGTTTCTGTTTTTGCCGCCGATACAAACGGCGTAACTTTCAAAACAGAAGATATAAATTGTGATAAAGGCAGAATTTTTAAGGTTGATGTAAAAGCAAAATCGTCCGAAAAAATTTCTGCCGTATTATTAAAATTTACTTATGACAGAAATATAATAGAATACCGTTCAATCAGCACCGATTCGGACAGTCTGGCTTATGCTTATGATAACGGAAGTACATTAAATGTATCTTACCTTTGCAAAGACGGCAAAAATATTGATAATGACACGGTAATACTTACTTTAGAATTTAAGGCAACAGCCGAAGGTCAGAGTAATTTACAATATACAGCCTATGACTGCGTTAATTCTTCGGCAGAAAGCGTTGAAATTTCGCAATGTTCAAGCGGTAAGGTAAGTGTTACAAAACAAGGCAGTGAAAAATCAAATGATAATGAAAAATCGGATACAACGGAATATAAATCCGAAAGCAATGAAAGTACAGGAAATTCAGGAAAAAGCAGTATTGACGAACTCGGTTCATTAAACGGCAAATTTTCAGATAACACTGTATTTATGCTTATAGTTGGAGTTATTTGCGGACTTGCTGTCGGTGTTTTGTGTTTTGTGCTGTATTTATCTGTGATAAAGCGGAAAAATAAGGCAAAAGAGGAAAAAGACAGGCATTAACTTGACATAACACCGATTATGCTATAAAATTTAATTTGAACTTAATATTTGTTATGGTTTATTCATTTAATTAATAGGGAAGACGGTGCAAGTCCGTCACAACCGCCATTACTGTAAACAGTTATAGCCTTGGCTCATGCCATTGGGAAACCGAGAAGGCGCCTTGGCTGCTTTAATGCAGACTGTAAGTCAGGAGACCTGCCATAACATAGTTTGAAAAACTTTCTTGGGCAGTGGGAGAATAGTTATTGGGTAAATTATTACCCTTTATATAGCTATGCCTCTTTTAAGGGGCTATTTTTTATTTAAGGAGAATGTTTATGAAAACAACAGCAAAATTTATTTCTGCTTCACTTGCTACTTTGCTTGTTTCTGCATCTGCAGTTACGGCATTTGCGGCAGAAACAAAAGACATTACAGTTTCACTCCGTATTGAGGGTGTGAATTCTTGTGTGCTTTATGACAATTATGAAATTCCACAGGGTAGTACGGCAGCTGACTTAATTCAGTATGCAGACAAGCTTTCTGATGATGTTACGGTAACAGGCGCCGAAAATAATTACATAACAGATGTAAACGGCGAAACAGCAGGCAAATTCGGCGGCTGGGACGGCTGGCAGTATATTGTAAATTCAGTTTCACCAAATGTTGGCGTAGGTGATTACACACTTAGTGACAATGATACAGTTGTTCTTTATTACGGTGATTTTCCTTGTCTTCTTCCGCAGATTGACACTTCGGCATTAAACAGTGACGGCAAAATCAGTTTTAATGCAGAGTCAACTACATATGACAGCGACTGGAATCCGACCGTAAGCACAGTTGCTATTGCAGATATGACAGTTACTTTTGACGGTCATACTTATACAACAGATAAAAACGGTACAATTTCACTTAGCAAGGCTGATTTTACATCAGGTGAGCACAGTGTTCAGGTTGAAAAGAAAAATTCAAACGGTGCTCCTGCCGTACTTCGTTATGCTGACGACTTTACAGTTAATATTGCAAGAGAAAACACAATTAATGTAAATCTCAGAATTGAAGGTCCGGAGGCTTGCTACCTTAAAGACACATTTGAAATTGCAAAGGACAGCAATGTCGGTCAGCTTATCTCATATGCAGACGAAGTTTCTGATAATATCGAAGTAGTAGGTGCAGATGCAGGCTATATTTCAGAGGTAAACGGCATTGCAGCAGGTTCATTCGGCGGCTGGGACGGCTGGTATTATGCTGTAAACAGCGTAGTTCCTAATGTAGGAGTAAACGATTATACACTTAATAATAATGATACAGTAGTTCTTTATTACGGTGAGTATCCTTGCTACCTCCCGATTGCAGATACTTCATTGCTTACAAGCGAGGGTAAAATTACATTTACAGCAACCGCTACATTCGGTGACGCTGTTCTTCCGATTGATAATATGACAGTATATTTTGACGGCAAAGAATACACAACAGATTATAACGGTGTAGTTGTAATTGATAAGGATCAGCTTACATTCGGTTCTCACAGCTTACAGGTTGAAAAGTACGGTTACAGCGGTGCTCCTGCAGTTCTTCGTTACGCAGATGACTACACAGTATTTGTAGATACAAAGATTGTCAATGATGTAAACCTTGACGGTAATGTAGACATTAACGATGTTACAGCTATTCAGACATACCTTAGCAATTATAACAATATTAGCGAAGAACAAGTAAGAATTGCTGATGTAAACAAAGACGGAAAAGTTGATGTAAATGATGTTACAGCACTTCAGACAATTCTTTCGGGTGAAACAGAATAATTCTAATAAGGAATGATAATTATGCTGAAAAAACTGACAGCTTTACTTATATGCGCAGTAATGTTATCTTTATCGGTAACGGTAAATGCGGCTGAAAGCTACACAAAAGAAGATATTTCAAAAGCTATAGACGGAATTATCTCGTATAAATCGGCAATTTTAAAGGCTGACGATACAGCTTCGTTTGTACAAAAACTTTCTGAAACCACAGATAATTCTGAAACACAGTGGTATATTATTTCTTTGTCAAAATACGGTACAGATGTAACTGCTGTACAAAGTTCTATGATAAAATCTGCCGAAAAGTTATATGAATCAAAAAGCAAAGCTACAGATTTTCAGCGTACCTCACTTGCACTTTATGCCTGCGGACTTAATCCTGAAAATATCAACGGCAAAAATTTGCTTAGTGACGGAGTTTATAACAGTGAAAATGTGAACAAGCAAGGCATAAATGCATATGTTTATGCCTTGCTGTCACTCGACTGTGCAAATGCAAAAGTTCCGAGTGAAGCAAAATATGACAGAGAATATTTTATTAAAAAAATTATAGGCTTACAGCTTTCGGACGGTGGTTTTACACTTATGGGAAAGTCTGCCGATACCGATGTTACCGCAATGTGCTTACAGGCACTTGCTCCTTATAAATCTGACAGTACGGTAAAAGAATCTATTGACAGAGCACTTAATGTTTTGTCAAAAAAACAAAATGAAAAAGGCGGATATTCTTCTTTCGGCACAGTAAATTCCGAGAGTGTTTCTCAAGTTATTTCTGCACTTGTTGCACTCGATATAGATGTGCAGTCGGATTCAAGATTTATTAAAAACGGCAACACTCTTGTTGACAATCTCATGACTTTCAAAAATTCGGACGGCGGTTTTTCTCATATTGAAAACGGAAAATCGAATAATATTGCGTGTTATCAGGCATTAAACTCACTTGTTGATTTATATAAATATATGTCAAAGGGCAATACCGAGATTTTTGAATTTGACGATACAAAGAAAAATAATTCTAATAGCGAAAATTCCCGACAGAACACTGAAAATTCAAACACAGACAGTTCTGAGGTTAATATAGACAGTAACAATAAAAACAATTCTGTAAATACAGGTGATATTACAGAAAAACATAATTCGCAAGTTGACGAAGGACAGCAGGAAACAACTGTAAAGCCCGAATCCAATAATGCGGAAAATTATGATGATCAGGTAATGGCTTTGGCAGATGACAATTACGAGCCTTTTACGCTTGCATCTACTCCGGATTCCGTAGCGGCGGCAAATTCGGATGACGACAATAATTTTATTTTCTATGTTTCTCTTATCGGACTTGTGGCAGTAGCGGCTGTGCTTTTAATTATAAGATTAACAGTGCTGAAAAAAGACGGTGAGCCGTTCAGATTATTCGGCAAAAGAAAAGGTGACAAATAATGAAATTAAAACTTTTATTACTTGTATTGATAATTACTGCCGTGCTATGCGGCTGTTCGGTTCAGACTCCCGATGACTACTATTCCTCTTCATCTCAAAAAGAGGGAATGGAGGTTACTTTTTCAATCAACTGCTCAACCATTTTAAATAATATGGATCAGCTTGAAAGCGGTCTTGAAAGCTATGTTCCGAGTGACGGCGTAATTCTCAAGCCTACAAAGATTACTCTTGACGAAAATGCTACCGCATATGATGCGCTTAGTGAAGCCTGCCGTCAGAATAAAATTCAATATGAATACGAGGGAACGGACGCAGATATTTATATTGAGGGTATCGCAAATCTTTATGAATTTTCTTGCGGTCAGCTTTCGGGCTGGGAATACTGCGTAAATGATGTTTTTCCGTCGGTAGGCTGCAATTCTTATGATTTGCATGACGGAGATACAATTAAATTCTTATATACCTGCGATTTGGGCGCAGATATCGGAAACGAATTTACAGGAGAAGAATAATGCTAAGATTTAATTCCTTTAATCCGCTGGCACAGCTTATATATTTTGTATCTGTGTTGTTGGTATCAATGTTTACATGGAATTATATAATTTTACTGCTGTCGCTTTTCGGAGCGGCGGCTTATTCTGTATTACAAAAGGGTTTTAAATTATTTTTAAAATCCTTTTTTGGTTATGTGCTGATTTTTTTACTTGTAACAATAACCAATCCGCTTTTCTCACACAAGGGAGTAACACCGCTTATATTTATAAATGATATTCCTATTACGCTTGAGGCTATAGTTTACGGTGCGGTGCTCGGACTGATGCTTTTGAGCGTAATACTTTGGTTTTCGGTATTCAACAGCGTGTTTGATTCTGAAAAACTTATATATATTTTCGGAAGATTTTTACCAAGACTTGCATTATTGTTTTCGATGGTACTTCATTTTGTGCCTAAATTTATTCTTGTGTTTAAGCGCACATTGGCGGCTCAATCCGATTTTTGCGGTAAAAATAAATTTAAACAATACATAGGTGCATTTTCTGCTTCGGTTTCCGTAATGCTTGAGGGTTCGGTTCAAACTGCCGATTCAATGAGTGCAAGAGGATACGGAGTTAAAAAGCGCAGTTTTTACTGCCGCTTTCCTTTTACAAAAGCAGATACGGTTTTTACTGTACTTTCTCTGGGAATGTTGACTACAGTGCTGTTTGCTTTAGCGACATGTCAACTTGATTTTCTTATATATCCGCATATCGAGATGTGTGATATTACAATATTATCCGTAATCGGAATGTCGGCTTTCGGTGTACTGTCATTTATGCCGTTTATCATTGAGTTAAAGGAGGAGCTTGTATGGAAATTTTCTCTGTCAAAAATTTAAGTTTTACTTATCCGCAGATGCAGGAAAAGGCTTTGGATAATGTGAATTTCACTGTGAAAAGGGGAGAGTTTTGTGTTATCTGCGGTCAGTCCGGCTGCGGAAAAACAACACTGCTAAGACTTTTAAAGCCGCAGGCAGCTCCTCACGGCACAAAAACGGGAGAAATATTTTTCTGTTCCGAAAATATTGAAAAATGCAGTGAAGAAGATACGGCTTTTAAAATTGGCTATGTTTCGCAAAATCCCGAAAATCAAACAGTAACCGATACCGTACTCCATGAACTTGCCTTTACGCTTGAGAATATGGGAATGTCGAGTGAAGAAATAAATATTAAAATAAGTGAAACGGCTACTTACTTTGGACTTTCAAAAATAATAGAACAAAAGACAAACTCACTTTCGGGCGGTCAGATGCAAATTCTTAATCTTGCGGCGGCATCTGTTGCCGAGCCTGATGTATTAATTCTTGACGAACCCGCAAGTCAGCTTGACCCTGTATCGGCAGAAAACTTTTTTACAATTCTTGACAAACTTAATAAAGACTTGGGTATCACTGTAATTATTACCGAACACAGACTTGAAAAACTGTTTCCCGTTGCGGATAGAATTATTGTTATGGAGCAAGGAAAAATAATTACCGATACCGCACCTAAAGATACTTGCAACGCTCTTAGCAAAATTTCAAAAAATCATCCTATGATGCTCGCTTTGCCCGTGCCTGCACGGCTTTATTCCGCAACGGATTGTAAATCGCAATGCCCCGTTACGGTCAAAGAAGGCAGAGAACTTTTTGCTAAATATAGCAAAAATAATTCTTTTACAGAACATACATTGCAGAATAATAATTCCGACGATGAAATATTATCGGTTAAAAATGTATATTTCAGATATGATAAAAAGTCTGATGATGTGCTCCTCGGTCTTAATTTATCGGTAAACAGAGGGAAAATTTTTTCGGTTGTAGGTGCAAACGGCAGCGGAAAATCAACTTTGCTTTCCGTAATAGGAGCAAGGCTTAAGCCGTACAGAGGCAAGGTAAAACTAAATGAAAAAACAGCTACTATGCCTCAAAATCCACAATTGTTATTTGTTAAAGACAGCTTGCTTGAAGACTTTAAAAGCGTGAGCGGGGATTTGGAAAAAATAAATAAATTGTCAGAAAAGTTTAATGTACACCATCTTTTAAATCACCATCCGTATGACCTTAGCGGAGGTGAAATTCAGCGTGCAGGTTTTGTAAAACTTTTACTTCTCGAACCGAAAATATTATTGCTTGACGAACCGACAAAGGGTTGTGACAGTTTTTTAAAAGCAGAACTTGCAAAAACTTTAAAAGAACTTTCCGACAACCAAATTACAATATTACTTGTTACACATGACCTTGATTTTTCGGCTGAAGTTTCCACCGTATGTGCAATGCTTTTTAACGGTACTCTTTCAAAAAGACTTGAACCGCACGAATTTTATTGCGGAAAACGATTTTATACGACTTCTGCAAATAAAATTTCACGAGGTATAAAAGACGGCATTATAACAACGGAAGAGTTGATTTCCGCTGTTAAGGAGGAGTAAAATGACTGCTAAAAAGATAATAAAATACTTATGTGTTTTTGTGGTTGCGCCGCTTATTGTACTTTGCGGAGTGTTTTTCTTTGGCGACCGCAAATATGCCTTTATATCGCTTGTTTTGTCGGTGGTTGCCTGTATTCCGTTTTTTATTTCTTTTGAAAAAGGTAAAAACGATGCACGCAGAATTGTTATAATAGCTGTTATGACGGCATTGTCAGTAGCGGGCAGGTTTGTATTTGCTCCCATTCCGTTTTTTAAGCCCGTTACTGCAATTGTAATTATTACTGCTATTTATCTTGGCAGTGAAGCAGGTTTTATTACAGGATCTTTTTCTGCTGTGGTTTCAAATTTCTATTTTGGACAAGGACCGTGGACTCCGTTTCAAATGCTTGCGTGGGGACTTATCGGATTTTTGGCGGGCTTGCTTGCTAAAAAACTTGTTGAGAGTAAGGTGTTGCTTATTATTTACGGCGCTCTATCGGGCATAGCATTTTCTTTTATAATGGATGTATGGACAACTCTCTGGGCTGACGGTACATTTAATATAGCAAGATTTGTGGCAAGCATTACAACCGCAGCACCGTTTACCGTTGTTTATATGGTTTCAAATGTAATATTCCTGTTGCTGCTTACAAAACCAATCGGAAGTAAATTGCAGCGATTAAAAACTAAATACGGAATTTTTTAGGACAAGGGGAAGTTTAGCTTTCCCTTTTTATTTTGCCGTGTATTATTTGCCTGTCTTCTGCATATAATCATTTGCATGGAGGTAATATATGGCAATGTTAAAAAAACACAAAAAAACGTTGTTGTCAGCATTGCAGAGAGTTTTCTGCTTTATATTGGCAGCAACAATTTTGGGTGCGGTGGGTGTTCCCTCGGCCGTACTTGCACTTGACGGTGCAAATCCGACAGTAGAAATTGTCGGATTTATGAGGGGCGACAGTAAAGACCTTCGTTCAAGTGAGCTTTTAATGGCAAAAGTAAGCAATTACGACGGTAATCCTCAAGAGCTGACTTACGAATGGAAAAATAAGCTTGGCACTTATCTGTATGTATTTGACAAGCACGATATGGCTGTGGTGCGTGGCACAAAAAGTGAAATTGAAATTTACAATTCGGATAAAGGCTTGTTCGCATCTGATAATATGAGCGGCAGATCTTATAACCGCAGCTATTCGCACAAAGGCTTTGCTTATGCGGCAGTTTACGGTGCATCTGTTAACGCTGAAAAATTAAAAGGCGGCATTTCCGTAACAGTAAAGGATTCTGACGGAAATATCATTGCGACAGCGTCGTATGATGACAATTTTAAAAATTATGACCTGTCAAAAGATATGGCAAACGCAGTGTTTGGCGTGTTTGAGGGTGAGAGCGTTGATATTCTTAACCTCTTAGGTCAAAGCTCGGTTGTTCATGTTGTATGTCCTGCCTGTTATGTAAGTCAGGGAACAATAATTTCCGGCAGCGATTGCATAAGTTTAAGCAAGTCAGAAAGCGGTTATTCAATAACCGGTTTAAAAGCCGGTGAAGGTGTAATTAAAATTAATCTTCAAAAGAAGAACTGCAAATTCCATAAAAACTCGGAAAACAGTTCGACTACAACCGTAATAGTATTTAAAAAACCTAACACTTCCACAACTGCAACAACACTCACTCTTACAAATCTTGATGACAGATGCGAATATTATCTTGAGGGTGTTAAGGGTGAAGTAATTGACGGCAAAATAATTTTTAGCAGTCTTACTCCCTCTACTGAATATACCATAGAGGTACGGGGCAGTTATATTGACGAGGACGGTACAACTAAAACTGCATACGCCTATGTAAAAGACACAACAAAGGACTGCTATACTTCAAGTGTGGTTTTCAAACTTGATGATACTGTAGCGGATACCGAAAGCATATTCGGTAAACCGTACGAGGTTGCCGTAAAGTCTGACAGTGATTACATTGTCTTGCAGAGCGGTGATAACGGTTATACTGCAGAACTTGCTAAAGGCAATTATAAAGTGTTTTTAAAAGGCGGTAATGATTATAAACAGATTGATAATGCGGTTCTTACCGTTGACAGTGATGATAACAGCATAGAGATAAAATATTACTCTGTAGTTTATAATCTTGATGGTGGTACACTCAACGGTGATACAAAATTTGTTTACCGTGAGGGTGAATTCGTAAAAACAATTGATAATAAACCAACTAAGTATGAGTATGTATTTGACGGCTGGAAGTGCGGTGAAAGCACTTATAGCAACAGCCAACAAATTACAGATTCAATTGACAGAAAATATAAATTGACAGCAATATGGGAAGTAGATAAGATAGGTGACGGAGAAAAGCCTGACGGAATCCCCGATAAATATCAAAAGAAAATTACCTTTAAAGTGGTAAACGGTACTTGGGAAGATAAGAGTGCAAATGATATTTCATACTATGTAACTTTGCTTGACAAAGAGGGTAAGTGGAATGTCAACGGTACTGCCAAAATCAATATTCCAACAGGTATGACAGCAAATTACGGTTATGAAAACGGCAAGTGGGATGTTGAACCGACTGAAATTGTATCTGGAATTGAAGATGTTGTTTATGTTTATTTGTTTGACAAAATATCAGAAACAGAGCCACAACCGCAACCGACAACTGTACAGCCTACTCCTACAGTTAAAACCGTTGTTCAGGAAAAAACGCTTTATAAAACACAGTATGTTGAGCCTATTACCTTAAAAACAGGTGATAATCTCACTTTCTTAGGTGTGCTTGTCGGTTTATGTGCAGCAGGTTTTGCAGGAACAATAATTTTCGGTAAAAAACGAAGTAAGTAATATTAAAAAGGCGATTGCAGATTAATTTAGCAATCGCCTTTTTTCAAATACAGAATAATAATAAATATTTCAAAGGTTATAATAAATTAAATGAGGTGAATTTATGGCAGAGGTAATTAAAATAGTTTTGACTGGCGGTCCATGTGGCGGTAAAACAACTGCTTTGAATTTTTTGAAAGATGAACTTGAAAAGTTAAATATAAAAGTTTTTATATTAGAAGAAATTGCAAGTAATTTATTGAGCAACGGCATTACTCCGCAAAAACTTGGTGTATATGAGTTCCATAAACAACTTTTTGAAACTCAATTAAAAGAAGAAAATTCTCTCGAAGAGAAAGCTAAGGCATACAATGGGGAAAAGGCTGTAATTTTATTTGACAGAGGATTGCTTGACAGCAAAGCATATGTTACCGATGCCGAATTTAAAAAATATATTTCAATAAGTAATAAAAATGAAGATGTATTAAGAAATTCGTATGATGCTGTATTTCATTTAAAAAGTGTTGCTTGTACAGATGAAAACACTTACATTAAGAACTGCAATTCTGTCAGAAAAGAAGATGTAAAGCTCGCCAAGGAACTTGACGAAAAATTACTTTCTATATGGACAGGCACATCACACCTGCGAGTTATACCAAATAACAGTGATTTTAATAAAAGGCTCGATAATTTGCTTAAAGAAGTATTAGGGTTCATCGGTGTTCCGGAACCTCTTGAAATTGAGCGTAAGTTTTTGATAGAATACCCTGATATTGATTATCTTAATAATATGACTGCTTGCAGAAAGGTTGCGATTACTCAGGCATATTTAAACACTCCCGAGGAAGGAATGTTCAGAATACGGAAGCGTGGTTACGGCAAAGACGCAGTATATATTAAAACGGTAAAAATCAAGATTAATGATTTGAAAAGGATAGAAAAAGAATCTTATTTGACACAAGCCGAATACAATAATTATCTTTCAAGAAAAGAATGTATAACGGGTATTATTTCAAAGGACAGATATTGCATAGTGTATGATGACGAATATTTTGAACTTGATGTATATCCGTTTTGGAATGACAGAGCAACGCTTGAGATAGAATTGCTGTCAGAAGATCAGCCTTACAAGCTTCCTCCTTTTATTAAACTTATAAGAGAAGTAAGTCACGAACCCGAATACAGAAACATTGCACTTGCGCAAAGAATGGTTCATAATAAAGGGACTGATTAAGATAACTTAATTGATAACAACATTTCTTCTATATTAATACCAAGTGATATTGACATTATTATCTGCAATGTGTTAAAATGCCTATATCATTAACTTCATCATCAAATTAAAACAGGAAAATAATTATAAAAAATTAAAAAAAGTGTTGACAAATGGAGTTTGCTGATGTATAATAATGAAGCTGACTTAAGGGAAAAACAAATTTTTAAGTTAAGTATGCGGCAATAGCTCAGCTGGATAGAGCAACTGCCTTCTAAGCAGTAGGTCAGGGGTTCGAGTCCCTTTTGCCGCGCCACATGGTGGGATTAGCGTAGTTGGTTAACGCGCCAGTTTGTGGCACTGGAGACCGACGGTTCGAATCCGTCATTCCACCCCATTTGACTCATTAGCTCAGTTGGCAGAGCACTTGACTTTTAATCAAGGTGTCCGGAGTTCGAATCTCCGATGGGTCACCATAAAGCCGCACATTTTACTTTTGTGCGGCTTTTGATTTAAAAACCACAAGTTGGGTTTAAACGGTGGGCTGTCGCCAAGCGGTAAGGCAACGGACTTTGACTCCGTCACCCGTGGGTTCGAATCCCGCCAGCCCAGCCAAAAGTAAAGTGATTTAAATAGTTAAGCAAAACTACTTAAATCGCTTTGCTGTTTATTTAACAGTAATAGGTTTCAGATAGTCGCTTCCTCTCGTTGGATTGTCGCATTAGCTAACATCAGTTCAAGCCGATAACAACCACGAGGTAACTACACAAAGGGATAAGGTGATGTAAGCACCTGTTTCCGCAGTGGAAAGAAATACCCCTATCTGTCCTTTATTAACTTTATTTGCAAAAAAGTAAGACCTGCACCACCGGATAAATAGTACAGGTCTTGACAAAATATCTAAAAGCGTATAGAATAAAGCAATACGCATGTTTAGCTTCTCAAGTTCTGAGTACGGAGATACTCGGGGCGCACGCTTATCAGCGATTGCCGTCGTTGATAAGCTGAGGGGCTTATTTTATTTGCATTCACATTTTACCATTTAAAGAGAAAAATGTCAATATATAATGGAAAATATAGTGAAATTTAGTTTTACTATTTAATTAAGTGTCCCACCGTGGGACAGATGGAGGTATTAATTATGACAGAAGAACAAATTAAACATCAGATTGAATACTTGCGTTCTCAAAAGGAAAATCCTACCGGCTTTTATAGGCAATATCTTGTGAATTTATATCACTTGTTTTATGACGGAGCTAAAGCGAACGGTACTGATTGGTGTCCTAATGTAAGTCTTAGTAAAATGATAAAGGCTACTTATGCTAATATAAATCCTGATCATCAAGCCAAAGATATGGTTCTGAAATGGAAAGGAGATTTAAAAAAATTAGGATATATTAAAGATTGCAATGTAAATGGTGAGTGGCGAACATATATTCTCAAAGAGCTTGATTTTTAATTCGTTTCGGAATCAATGCTGTTTTGTGCAGACTCATCAATAGAAATTTGACAAACGGACTGTTCAGGAATATTTTCGTGACTTTTAATAATGTACAATAAATGATGAAGAGGTTTATCATTTTTGATTATCATAATATCACCTCTATATGTCTTGTCGAAAGGTAAATTTTCGGGATCTTCAATTTCAATGCTGTCAACACTAAAAATTGTGTTTTTATACTCATCGGAATTAATGTCAATGTTAAGTTCTTTTTTGATGGTTTCTGCGATTGGTTTTAGAAATAAAAAATTCATATGTATTCTCCTTAAAATAAATATTTGCTTTGAGTAAGCATTATTGTTTTAGCATTTTTTTTCATATTTGTCAATACATAAAAATTAAGACAAGTGTCCCACCGTGGGACACTTATTATAAATAAAATATAGTGATGAAAAATCACTATACAGTAGGAGTGATAATTATTAAGACGATATTAGTTAAGGCGAATGGTCAAAAGTTTCAAGTTTATTCGGCTGAAGAAGTTAATAATAAAATATGTGTAATATTTAACAAGGACGGGAAAAAGTATTATTACAATAAGCAGAGTATTGAAATTTTGGAAAACAAGAGATCAAACTTTGTATTGGAGTCATATATAAAAGGGAAATTACCTTTTACCGTATATACATTTAAAAAAGAATGTTTCAGATGTCACGGATTGACAAATGTTATAACTTACATAAAATATAAATATAGCCCTTACGATGATTTAACTTATCCTTGGGATATAAATAGGCTTACTAATAGTCAAGATATTTTTGCTCACATAATGGATCCGTCTATCGAATATTTTGGATTAAGTGTTATAGGCAATTTACCAAAATTTGACAGTATTCTTATGAACGCTTTTCCTGATAGAATTGATGTAAGATATAGTAATACTACAAAAACATCTTATCCAATGAATTTATGTGAGCACTGCGGAACACCACAGGGAAATTATTATATTTATAGGCAAGTCAATGAAATGATTGATGATATGCAGCAAATTGATATTTTGGAATACACTACATTAGAAGATGAAAAATAGATAGTAATTAGACAGTTTATTTTATCACAAGTGTCCCACCGTGGGACACTTGCAGCAATAATTTAATTTTGATTGACATAATCATTTTTGTTGTGTATAATAATAGTGAAGAGATAATTAATTCTCAAAAAGCGGTGTACCCTACCAATCGAGTGGGAGCTAAAAAAGCGGTGTACCCTACCAATCAAGTGGGAGCTAAAAAAGCGGTGTACCCTACCAATTTAAGTGGGAACGAAAAAAGTGAGGGGTTGGTTTTCCAATCCCTCTATTTTAATATTTTGGGGTGAATTATGAGCAAAAATAGAATTGGCTTTTATACGATAGATACCGATTATTGTGATTATCTAAGAAAATTTGACAGTAAAGTCCCTTATACTATGGACTCAAAACAGACAAGACCTTTTATAGGAATTTTGTTGACCGTTAATGAAAATACATATTATGCTCCGTTATCATCTCCTAAACCAAAACATTTGAAAATGAAAAACCAAATAGATTTTATAAAAATTAATAGTGGAAAATGGGGAGCAATTAATTTGAATAATATGATACCGGTGCATCACAGTTTGGCAACAAAGGTTGATCCAAATCATTTACAGAGAACTTATAATATTCAAGCATATGGAAATCTTCTTCAAAATCAGTTGACTTGGTGCAATTTAAATAAATCACTTATTATAAGTAAAGCTGAAAAATTGTATTACTCTGTTATAAATAATAAATGTAAAATTGCACAAAGATGTTGTGATTTTTCTTTGCTTGAGCAAAAGTGTCAGGAATACTCTATTCAGTTATCACAAACCCAACAACCAATCTTACCAAATCAAATACCACCTGTTCCTACAAATGGATTTACACAAGGAATATAATATAAGCCTTCTGCCGATTTTGGCGGAAGGCTTTTTTAGTTCAAGTGTCCCACGGTGGGACACTTGTGCAGATAATGTATGTTATTTATCTCGATAATGGGAACCGCATTGTACAATTTTAATTGTTTGATTGTCAATTCGATATACAATACGATTGCAGTCATCGATACGCCTACTCCAGTAATTAGATAAATCTCCTGTAAGTCTTTCGGGCTTTCCTATACCGTCATATCCATTACGATCAATGTCTTTAATAAGCAGTAATATGCGTTTAAGAGTTTTTTTATCCTGCTTAGTCCAATACTCAAAATCTTCCCAAGCTTCATCTGACCAAGATTTAATCATCAAAGTTTACCTCGTGAATAGTTCCGCCTGTAGATTCCATTTGAGCAATAGATTTTTTTAGCCTTTCAATATTTGTAGGGGAATAGAAAGGGTCTTTTTCAGCTGATATTTCAAAAGGAATTTTGTGCTGTCTTACTGTTGCTTTTGCAAAAACGCAAAAGGCAGTAGTCATACTCATTCCTACATCAGAGCAAAAAGCTTCAAACTGTTTTTTTAAATCTTCGTCCATACGAATATTAACATTGGTTTGTGCCATAAAAATCAACTCCTTTATTTATATTATATTACTAATACATTACAATGTCAATAATATTATTTGCATTGTAATGCTTATTATTAAATAATCATTAGAATTAAGTGTCCCACCGTGGGACACTTGCAGTAATACGGTATTATTATTGATGATTGCTTTTCATAAGACTATAATAAAAGCGGTTTTCTCAACCAACCAAAATGAGAATTTAAAAAGTATTTTCAAAAATTATTGATTTTTTTATAAATATATCATATAATATAAGTGGACACAATGATGTCTTTAATGAGGAGTGCCTTGCAGCTCTAAATGCAAGTGATTTATGTTGAGTACCCTACAGCTCTAAATGTAGGTGATTTATGTTGAGTGCTCTGCAGCTCTAAATGCAGACCGTAATGTATAAAAAAGGGAGCGAATTTTCGTTCCCTTTTTGTTTTAAGGAGAAATGCATTTGAAAGATCTTGATTTTTATATTGTACCAAATAGTTATATTACATACTTACAAAAGGCCGAGAGTATAAAGCGGGGTTTTACTCGTGTTCCGAATATGGATTATGGTAAAAATCATAAGCCTAAGTTTATATGTGGTATTGTACTTAAGATTAATGATGTAAGTTATTTTGTCCCGGTATCATCTTATAAATTTAAGAAACCTGATAATTTTCTGATTTGCGATAAGAACGGAAATACAATCTCATCTTTAAGGTTTAATTATATGTTTCCTGTTCCGTTAGAAATTATTAAACAGCGAAGAATTGATATTGAACCTGACTTAAAGTACAGAGCTTTGTTGGCCCAAGAACTTAAATATTGTAAAGACAATCAAGATACTATAAGAAATTTAGCTAAAAGAACGCATAAAAGGGTAATGCTTGCAAAAAGCCCAACACTTGTTAAAAACAGTTGTGACTTTTCTTTACTTGAGCAAAAGTGTCAGGAATACTCTATTCAGTTATCACAAACCCAACAACCAATCTTACCAAATCAAATACCACCTGTTCCTACAAATGGATTTACACCAGGGATATAATATAAGCCTTCTGCCGAATTTGGCAGAAGGCTTTTTTAGTGCAAGTGTCCCACCGTGGGACACTTGTGGCAAACAATAGCAATGAGGTTATTTATCTATTTATTTCTTTGCTTTAAAGGAATAACTTATGTCGGCAACTCTCCCCTACACTATTTTAAAGTTGACCGTAAAATAATTTTTTTGCAAAGGCATAACCGGCACAACTAACTTGCCTGCATTTTTGCGATCAATCATCTTGTCCTATTTTTTCTCTGCTTTAGAGCGCTTTTGCCGAGCAGCAGCTTTTCCCTAACTGCAAGTGTCCCACGGTGGGACACTTGCAGTATCAAAATAACAGCGTTTGATATTTTAGAATTGCAGGAAACGCAAATTAACTGTCCCACGGTGGGACACTTGTTAGTTATCAAAACGGTAAATCATCATCAATAGGCATATTTTCAAAATCGGGTTGTGAGGGCAAGGGCGGCTGTTCAGATGTAGTTGAAGAAGAGTCTTTATTATTATTTGCTTTTTGCACACGCTCACCGGTAAATGATACTGTATCTGCGACAATTTCGGTTACATAGCGTGTACTTCCGTCATTGGCCTGATATGTACGACTTTGTAGTTTGCCTTCAAGAGCAATCATATTGCCCTTTGCAAAATAGCGACATACAAATTCTGCTGTAGAGTTCCAACAGACAATATTGAAGAAATCAACTTTTCTTTCCTCCCCGGTTCTGTTATAGTTGCGTTCAACTGCAATGCTAAAGCTTGTCACGCTCTTTCCTGTTGTAGTTGATTTAAGTTCGGGATTGGCCGTAAGCCTGCCCATTAAAATAATTCGATTTAACATATTTACGACTCCTTTTTTATTAATATATCAGTTAAGTGTCCCACCGTGGGACACTTGTGGGCAAACAATGAGGTTGTTTATTTATTTTTTCTCTGCTTTCGGGTGTTTAATTATAGGCGAGTAGCTGCACAGGTTATGACTTTGCAAAAGTTATTTTACAGTCAACTTTAAAATAGTGTATGGGAAGAGCTGCCGGCGTAAGTTATGTCTTTGCAAAAGTTATTTACAGTCAGCTTTAAAATAGTGTAGGGGAGAGCTGCCGGCGTAAGTTATGTTGCATTTTTGTGAGCAATCGTCTTGTTCTATTTTTTTCTCTGCTTTAGGGGCTTTTGCCGAGCTTGATAATTTTGCAAACTTTAGCTTTTACGCTGCTGCCGTTGAATATATTTTCTTTTGAGCCTGCAATTATTTATCGGTAGTTTTGCTTTTGAAGTAATCTTTTGCGAAGTGGTAGCTTTTGCCTAAGTTCAAGTGTCCCACCGTAGGACACTTGAGGAGGTAAGCTATAACTGTCCCACGGTGGGACACCAAAACAATATTTTGCCACGGAAAGTAGGGTAGTAAAATTTGCAGGATAAAGACTTAATATTGCAAGCAATATTAAGTCGGTCACAAATGTCGGCAGTGCCGACATTTTCGATAACATTAACTTTAATATCATCGACTAAGCCTTTAATATCACTTTTAGATTGCTGTTTTATTTTCATCAGATAAAAGCTGACTTTTTAGTAACATTGATTTTAATATTGCTAAAATTTCAAGACAAAAATTTGACAAAATGCTGATAGCAGAAAAGAAAAAGCCTCGCTTTTTGCGTAAATTCGATTTATTCCCTATAAGAGTAAAATTACATAAGCAGACAATAAAAAACGCTTACAAGTCGAATTTGGCTAAGTTAAACGCAAAGTTTGTAATGTTGTCAAAAAGTAACGCTTTGAGATAATTTGAATAATTACGGATTTCATATTCTTTGCTTGCTTCTTCATAATTTAAAAGTGTATCCGAAATCAAGTCACATAATGAATTAGCTTTTGCAATACCGTGCTTTGTAATGCAGTTGTTAATTGAATAAATAAGTGTACGCTGTGACACAGTAGTTTTATTATAGGTTTGAGATGTGTTGTTGGTTGCCATATCGCAAAGCAAATCAACGGCTTTGCAGTATAATCTTGAATATATATCGTTCTCGTAAGCGACATAGCTTTGATATGCATTATAATCTGTCAATTCTTTAATCGATTCAATAATCTTGTCATTGTCAGTTGTAAAAGGTACAGTAAGGTTAATTCTGTCAATGATTAGATTATGATCTGATTTACTGTTATTTATGGTATTGTTATATATGGTATTGTTATAATGTCCGAAATTTTGGGACACGGTATTGTCCGAAGAATTAGGACACGGCAATGTCCTGCTTTTTAGGACACGGTTATTTTCATTGTCCTGTTTTTTAGGACATGGTGAGAGTGTAGATTTTATCGCATTTTTTACATTGTCCGAAAATTTAGGACACGGTTTATTACTTTCTTTTTGCTGTTTCTCTATAACTGTAGGATTAGTGTTAAGTATGTAGTTATTTACACAAAACTTACCGTTTTTTCCCTTACGCTTAATTACGGATATATAGCCATAAGCTATAAGTTCATTTAGTGTATTGTAGTATGTCTGCTTGCTTATACCGAGAATTTCCATAGTATAATCTCTTGTAGGAAATACTGTGTTTGATGATTGAGCAAGTGAATAGAATAAAGCAATCATACCACGAGCCTTAACAGATAAACGAGTATCACACATAATCAGCTTTGGCATATTTCCGTAGCCGTATGAGTAAATATTATCAAGCGAAAGTGTATGATGTTCTGCAGAAGCAGACGGCGGACAACCTATAGCATTAGGATTACTGCATATGGTGTACACATTTTTATTTAGAAAGCCTTTAGCTTTTGAAATTGAAATATAACTCTTTTCGACAAGCCTGTTTAGATATTTGTAGTAGGTGTCTTTGTTCATATTTAGATCACGAAGTATTGTGCTGCGTTTTGGATAAATTTTACCTGAACCTGCATAAGAAGCTAAGTAGGCATAAATAGCCTTGCTTTGTAAAGGCAGTTCTTTTTCAAGCATAACTTTTTGAGCAAGCATACCAAATCCCTGTGCATATACGCCGTCAATTTCTACTGCGATTTCTATGTCTTTGTTATTTAATTTTTTCATTATAATTCCTCCGTATTTTGAAGCTGCTTGAAACGGACTTTTTTAATTGTTCAAGACCGTGTGAATTAAGCAATTAAAAAAGTCTGCTGCAAGAGCAACAGACTTAGTTTTAAATATATGTTTTTAGTACAGGCTTTTTTTCGTGAGTCTGCACCGGTTCTGCAGATGAGCCTACAGGTGGGGTATATGCCTTTGCTGTAGGATATTTTCTCAATAGAGCCGAAAATAATCTTGTGCGGTCGGCATAGCTTACCTCTCTTATTGTACTTTTCTTTGCTTTATAGGGTTCTTCGTTAAGTGATAGTCCCCAGTCCTCGCTTTTGAGGAGTTTCATTTGTGCCGGGTGCATACCTGTTTTCATAAGTACCCAGTCACCTTTTTTCATTCTTTTAATTTGCCCCGGTGTCATTAAAGGCTTTTTTGTCATATTGTAAGTAACGGAATTTGCGTTGTTATTGTTTGAAAAGCTGTTTTGCTTTTGCGAAACAGAGCCTGACATTACAGTCTGATTATCAAGCATTTTTGAAAAAGTTTCTGCGTCAGGGGAAGTAGGTGCTATGTAACTGAACATTACATTCTGACAGCTTGATTTTATAACGCTTGCTGTATTCTGATCGTATTTTTGATCAAGCTGCGTTGTAGTTTGTAAAAATGGGCAGCAAATGATACCTCTTGATCTGCCTGCAGAAAACATCTGATCAACTCTCTCTATGGCTGTGTATGTGCCAAATTCATCAAGGTAGTAGTATACTCGATGCGGCAGCTTGTTGTTCTCAAAATGTTCAGAGGCACAAAGTAATTCGTTATAGGTTTGCCTTACAAGTAAGCTTACCAAAAAGTTCTTTGTGCTTGATTTTTCATCAACAACAAAGAATATTGCTTGTTTGCCATTAATAAAGTTTTCAATATCAAGGTCACTGTTAAAGCATATCATTTGTTCCATTTCTGTATCAATGAAGGAAAGCATACGGCTCATTGCTGTTGACATAACGCTTGCAGTAGTCTGAAAAGCACCGGAGGCTGTGGCAGACATAAACCATTTTGCTTTATGATTAGTCGGCAGCATTGTATATAATTCAGTCAGATAAGTTGTAGGCATTACTCCTTTTTTATTTACTGTTCGTGGGTCAATTTCAAGGAGCTGTTCAATTATTTTAAAAACTGATACTATGTGCTTTTCTTCGGGTTCACAAAGTTCGGATACAAGTAAGATAACGCCTGTAATAATGCCTTCTGCAGATTCGTAAAAGTATTGATTTTGTCCTGCACTTTTGAAACCGTCCATATGTACGATTGAGTTTGAAAGAACTTTTGCATATGTTTCAGCCCGTGCTTTGTCTGCAAGACTTTTTGTTGATTCATAGCGGTCATTGTATTTATTGACAAGATACATCAGATTGTAACTGTCACTGCGAGTAGGATTTCTTAAATCTATTACATAAGTTTTGTACCCGTAATATTTTTCCAAAACAGGTGCATATGTCTGATGAGCGTCACCTTTTGTATCTGTGACGAAAAAAGGATTGCCAACGGCTGCTAAAAACTCAAGATTAGGATAGACGAAAGAAGATGTTTTACCGCCACCCGGAGCAGATACGGAGAGAGTATGATTATCAGATGTATCAATGTATGCAAATACTTTTTTACCGCTTTTTACTGCACCGAGTATAATGCCCTCAAGCTGTGGCCTGTTTTCGCCATTTCTCCACTTTTCGGGTTCATATGGTATAATAACAAGATTATTATTTAATTCTTGTTTGGTGGCCCATTTTTGGTCACCAAATTGGCCGTCACCGACAGGCTTGCTTTTAATAGAGTTTAAATTTTTGCCGCTTGATGATATAAAGTACGCAGCTATAAGTACAACTAATACGATTATTGAAAATATAATAATTCCGCTTGTTGAGCTACTTCCCATAACTTTGACTCCTTTGTTTTAAAATTTCGTTCCAATCTTTTAGCTTAGGGGTTATTATTTCAGTTTTATATTTGACCTGAAATAATTTTTGTGCTTTTTTAGCAAAGTCTTGTCCGTGATTTTTGCCGTCAGAACTGTTTATATCATTATCTGTACATATATAGATTTTCTTTATATGCGGGTAATCTTCAACACATTTTTTTAAAGCTTCTAAATTCAGTCCTCCTAAAGCTATGTAGTTGTATGTATTCCAGTTTTCGCCAAGCTGATACAAAGTAATAAAACTGAATAAGTCAATAAAAGCTTCAAAAACAAAAAGCACATCAGATAAACCAATGTGCTTAAAGCAGTATATTTTGTTACTTCCGGTAATCTCACCTTTAAAAGATTTAACAGTAAGCGTACCTTTTAATCCGGCATACCTGACTATTCCTTTTTTATCTTTGCCGAGAAATACAATGTTGTGGTTGCTTTTATCTTCATATATAAGACCTTTTTTTACAAAGTATCTGACAACACTGTAATCAATACAGCGTGAATTGCACAGATAAGCATACAAGCGTTTGTTGTTTGTGTTTTTTTGAGGTAAAACTACTCTGTCTTTTTTATGGTAAATATCAGGTTCGTTTATAAAATCAACAGGCTTTGAATTGCTTGTAGCTTTGTAATTTCCGTCAAGCAAAGTTATTACTGCTTCTTGAAAACTAAAATCAAAAAATGTCATCAGAAAATTTACTGCCGTACCCGATTCACCTGTAGAATGTCTGTACCAAATATGACCTCGTATTTTTACGCTGTCATGTGCTTCCCACATATATTCTGTACCGCTATGTAAAACTTTTTCTCCTATACTTTCAAGATATTCTTTAATATCTTTATGATGAGCCTGATACAACTCTTCATCTGTAAACGGAATAAATTTTGACATTCTTTAACCTCCCTAATAGTCATAGCTGATTGGATTGTCGGATACAGCGTGACCTAATTGTATTTTTTGTATTTTTTCATCTCTTAGCTGTTTTGAATCAGATGTGTATTTTTGCTTTGCTGCGGCAATTGTTTCTGTATTAATAATTTTGCCCATATGAGCGGCTATAGAGGCAAGATTAAGCACTGTTATTTGCTGTTGAGTGTTAGTTTCTTCAATTTTTTGTTGTGCTTTTATATTTCCGAGTTCAACAGCCTTTTTATACCACAAAAGAGCCTTTTCAATATCTCGTTCGATTCCCAATCCGTATTGATAAAAAGTACCTATTCGCAAAGCTAATTCTGAATCTGTTTGATTGTTATTAAACCGGATAAGATAAGCCGATAATGCTTTTCTAAAATAATTACTTGCAAGCTCATTGTTTTGTAATCCGTATTTTTCGGAGTGATAGATATAACCGAGCTGATAAGCTGCATTTGCATTTTCAAATTTTTCAGCTTCGGAAAACCAATATATAGCTTGATTTATGTTCATATCGGTTCCTAACCCTTTTAAATACATATTACCAAGACGATAAGCAATATAATCATTAGGATTTTGCTTGTAATCTGTTATATAAAGATTTAGAGCATTACTGTAGCATAGCTGAGCTTTTGCAATATCATAATGGGCATAACTTTCGTTTGAATGAATTTTAGCAAGATTGAACCAAGCGTTAGATATATTTCCTTGTGCTGCATATTGAAAATGTTTTATAGCATTTTCAATATCATTATTTTCAAATGCTATTTTACCTAACTGATAGGCAGCATTTGTATTGCCGAGTTTTTCAGCTTGTGAAAACCAATGTATAGCTTTATTTATGTCAATATCAGTACCTAAACCGTTAAAATACATTTTGCCGAGTCTATAGGCTGTAAAGTCATCAGGATTTTGGGTATAATCTGTTATATAAAGATTTAAAGCATTACTGTAGCATAGCTGAGCTTTTGAAATATCATATAGTCCGTAACTTTCGTCTGAATATATTTTACCGAGTTTAAACCAAGCGTGAGATATATTACCTTTTGCTGCTTCTTGAAAATTCTCAACAGCTTTTTCAATTTCTCCCTTTTGAAGAGAAATTTTACCGACTTGATAGTTTGCGTAGAAGTTACCGAGTACAGCAGATATTTGATAATAACTGTATGCCTCTTCAATATTCTTTTCGATGCCGTCACCGTTTTCGCATAGCTTTACAAGCGTGTATGCAGATGAAACACTACCGTTTAATGTAGCCTTTTTTAGCCAAATTACAGCTTTTTGAATATCTTTCTCAACACCGTAGCCATTTAGATACATCTTACCAAGTCTGCTTTCAGCTGTAACATTACTGTTTTCTTCTTCTGCTTTCTCATATTCCAAGCAGGCTTTTTTATAATTTTCGTTAGCCTTTTGCTCATCAATGATATTGTATTTTTCGGAAGAGTATATGTAACCAAGCTGATATGCTGCATTTGGATTATCTTGTTTAGCTGCTTTATTGAGCCACTCAATTGCAGAATTAATGTTAATATCTGTGCCTTTTCCTGCAAGATACATATTTGCTATACGCATTTCTGTAAAAGCATTTTGTATATCGTTTTCTTCTTGTTCTATCATACCCTCCAATGCTTTTTTATATAAGCCGTTAATATAGTCTTTTGAAACATTATTAAAATCATCGGCATAATCCTCATACAGCTTTGCAAGGTCATAATTTGCAAGCACAACTGTTTTAGTTGCTTTTGAAAAATAATGCTCTGCCTGCTGTATATCAATATTTACACCCTCACCGGACAAACACATTTTACCAAGTCTGTATGCCGCATATTTATCACCTTTTCTATCTGCTTTTAAGTAATAGTCAAATGCTTTTTCATAATCTTGAGTAAAACCAAGGCCATAATAAAATTGATTGCCAAGGTAGTAGTAAGCATGCGAATAACCGTTTTTTGCAGCAAGACTAAAAACATTACTTGAGCAGCGATAATCCTGTTCAACACCTTCGCCTTTAAGGTACATTCGGCCTAACAGGTATTCAATATATGCTTCATAAGAATCAACTTCACTGTAATAATGCAAATTGTCAGAATCGTTTTCGAGTTCATAAAAGTAATTTCTGTTTTTTAACCCATCTCTGAATTGAATAAAAGCTGTTTTGCAATAGTAGTTGCCAAGTTCTTTATTGATTTCTGTATCTTTAGTACCGTATAAATACATTTGTCCGAGTTTATATGCAGACATACTGTCACCGTAACTGTCGGCAGCAATACCGTACCACATTTGAGCTGCATTATAATCTTTTTCCGTACCTTTTCCGTAGTAATAACAATCCGCAAGTTTTCTGCAAGATTGTGCAGTTCTGGTTTGCAAATCACTTGAATTTTGATACGCTTTTTTAAAATCTATAACTTCCTTTCCTTCATTTCCAAGTATAAATGAGGGAATTTTTTGTAACTCTGTATATTCGTATTCTTCCGGCTTTGTATCATCAATAAAACCGTTATCATCATCTGCTGATTGCGGTTCTGTTTCTGCAGGAGCTGTAATATTCGGTGGGGGAGAAATCGTAATATCATCAGTTGCAGTTATAAATGTTCCGCTTTGATTCATAGATTTTGCACATTCTAAGATATAATTCTTGATAGATGTAAATTTATCAATTTTGGAAATGTCAGGCTTTACAAATTCTTTTTTTGAATAGTATTTACTCAAACTGTAGCTTTCATCACACCACTTATCATAGAGATTTGACAGTTGGTTGTTATTGCTTACAAGTGTGGTTAGAATATCATCTACAAGTTTTTTCTTGTCAGGTGAAGAAAAGCCGTAAGTATTTCTTCCTTTGCTGAAATCTTTGCTTGAAAGGGTCAACATTTGATTAACTAAGTATTTTAAAGTTTCATCGGAAATATATTGATTAGGTTCGGAAAGCAGATTATTTAGTAAAGCTTTACTCTGACTGATTAGCTCGTTTAGGTATTTGTCTTTATTAATATATATTTCCTGTCGTTCATCTTTGAAAATTTCATTAACAAACTCTGATTTTAAATTCTTAATATTTTTCTTAGACAAAAAGCCTTCTTTTTGGTCTGTTGAGTAAACGAATAAATGTACATGCGGGTGATGACCTGTATTGTGCATAGCAGCATACCATTGCAGATTATTAATGTTTATACCGTGAGCTTCTGCGATAAGATCAACTTTAGACATTATTAAATCCTTCCATGGCTTTTGGCAGTCATAACCGAGCCTGTCAGCGTCCTCTCGTCTGAGCGAGAGAATGTCAGTCCATATATTTCCGTTGTGAGTTGATACTTCTTCTGCAACTCTGTCAAGATCTACATCAGGGTATGATGAAAATAAACCGTGCTCACCGACTTTATAAGCACCCGGTCTTTTAGCTGCATATTCTATCAAATTGCCCGCTTCGTTGAACAATAATTCTTCTGCAAGTCTTGATATAAGGTCAGAGGCATTTGACATAGTCGGATTATTGATATAATCGATGTATTCCAACGGTTTATCCTCATCATCTTTATAATTTAATTGTTCAAGAAATTCTTTAATAGTTTCTTCTTGTTTCTTTGTTGCAGGTCGATTTTTAACATCATAAAACTGTGCCAATCTGATAGCTTCATTTACTGTGTTTTGTTCCGATAGATTTAATGAAGTATTTTCAGAAAGCTTATTTGCCAAATGCAGCATTAAACTTGAAGCATTCGCTCTTGTAGGATTAGCTTCATAAGCTTTGTATTCTTCACACTCTGCACTAAGACCTTTTTCTGTACAGAGATTAAGTAAATCTTTAACAGATACTTTTTGCTTAAAAGTAATCGGTAAATCATCTGCCATATCAATGTTTTTGTCAACAGTTTCCCTTGTACCGCAATACCGTACAAGATTTGCTGCATGCTCACCGCTTAAGGCGTGATCGCTTAGCTTTTCTCCGGGTTTGGCTATATGAAAGTAACGGGAGTTTAAAATAAACCTTGTGCCAACCATAGCAGCCTCCGTCAGGTTTGAGCTTCATATGCTGATATAATACCTTTGCTTGCCTTAACATCTTCTACAGCTTTTCTACGCATTTTATCATATGAGTCTTTGTCAAGTTCCATCATACTTGCAACGATACGAGTAAGTACATTGATTTCAACAGCTTCTTTGAATTGCAATTTTGAGGTTCTGTTTGAAGTATTGTTTATCATACCTTCAATTTTTTGTCCTACGATAGAGCATAGATAATCCTGCGTAATTTCAGATGTTTTATAGCCAAAGTAAAAATCAACAGCTGATTCAATTATCTTATTTCTGCTTGTTTTGCCGTCATCAAGTTTCTTTAAGCTCTCAATTTTATTTATCGTTGATAAAGGCAATTGAACGCTTATCTGCTGTTTGTTTACTGATTGCATACGCTATTCTCCTTTAAAACTTCATTACGCTTATTAATTAAAAGTGTAAGGTATTCATCTGAACAAAGATAGTTATAATACTGCTCAATTGCTATTTGCATTACAAATCCTCTTGAAATATAAAGCTCTCTTTTAAGAAACATCAGCATTCTATAACTCTTTTTGGTAATATAAAGACTTTTTTGTTTTTTAGGAATTATATCAAATTTTTCCCTTTCTTCTCGAAAAATACTTTTTATTTTTTCGGGATCTTCAAGATATTTTTGGTATAAATATTCGACAGAAGCGTTATAAACGAAAGAAAGAGTGTTTGAATTAAGAATATTTTTGGCTTTAACAGCAGTTTCGTCTATTACTTTTGATGTAAGATAAAAGCAAGAACCTAATAATTTATCATCAGGTATATTATCATTGGTTAAAGTTAATTTGTTAAAAAATCTATCTGACTGTATCATAAAATCACCTCTTAAAAGATTTTCTCGACTGAACGAATTTTACATATATTATCGTAATATCCCATATTGAAATTGTATGTTACATTTGAGTTTGACACTTCATCGTTGTATATGATTGTCTGACTGCAAATAGCCATAACATTAAACGAACCGTTATCCTCATAGTCAGAAACATACAATTGTACCAAGCCTGTAGCTTGCTCATAATTATCATCGTATGTGCTGTGACCTATTGTTGTTTGTAATTGATTATAATAATCATCTGATAAGTAATCCTTAAGCTGAGAAATATTATTACTTTGTGAACCGGAGTAGGAGAGATAAAGCTGACAATATTTATCAATGACATCTTTGACTTCAATATTAAACAGTCTGTCATATTTGAGCTTTTCACTTTCCAATTCCTCAATCCTTTGCTGCAAATTTTCTGTGTTCATAGTTGTGGTTTCAACTGTAACAGGAGCAGTAGTCGATTCTGTTTTATTAGTATCATCTTTCAAACCACACCCTGTTACAATAACTGTTATTGCAGAAATAACGACCGTTGCTATAATAAATTTCTTTTTCATTTTTCTTCCTTTCATATACCAAAGCAGCAACAAGTGTCCCACCGTGGGACACTTGTTAGCTGAAATCCGTGTCAGATAAGCCTTTTAGGTAGTCATATGTCCACTTTCGTCTTGTTTCATAGCTGTAGTTGCTGTCACTCCAAGCCCTTTTAGAAGAATAAACAGAATCAAGAGTTGCGTTAGATACACCGTATAAAACACCATTATGACCGTTGCCGTAAACATTTTTATCAAATGAACCTGTGCCAAATTGATTTAATATATCTGCACAGTAAACGATAGCTCGCTTATCATTGATATTATTTTCCTGACAAATTGCGATATATTCTTCCGCATTTTCTGTTGATGTTTGATTTTGTGCTTCTATGCCTGCATTCGTAAGCAGCATTGCTTTAATACATGAGCAAGTATAGCTGTCAGGGACATAGCTTGACCAATCGCTTCCGTTTGTTATAGCGGCAATAACTTTCCTACCGGTATTTGAGTAAGATAAAGCTACTCGGTTAATTTCTGCATTGCTTATACTGTATGCTTTACGCAAGAGTGATAATGCGTTATTACCGTGCCAACCGTATGCACCTACTGACAGAGCACCGTTATCATTAGCTATAACTGAACCAAAATCACTGTTATCAAGTTCGTTGTAAAATACACCTACTTCATTGTGAGTAATAACATTTCTTGTTACATTTGCAAGACCTTTTTCAATTGCTGAACCAACCGCTCCATAGCAAGTTATGCTGTCATCGTTTAGTTGTAATGTGTATTTATTTACATAACTTACTGTTGCCCAGTTGGAGGTTTGGCCATTGTACTCATTGCCGGCAATTACTGTAACAGAATTATCTTTTACTTCAACAACTATGCCTATATGATCTACATTACCAGTTGCTTTATAATGGCTTCTGCCACCGTAATCGAAGAAAATTAAGTTGCCGACTTGCGGTGTATAGTTATCGGCACTTTTTAATTTTCCAAGCTCTTTTAGGTTGTTTGTCCAAATAATAGTTCCCGGTGCAAAGCCAAAATCTTTGGTTTCATAGCCTGATTCCTGAATACAGTAACCGACAAAATAACAGCACCAATCTGTCACAGAAGATTTAAAATATGAGCAATAGCGTTCACCCTGACAGGATAAATTTTGACTGCCTGGAGTGTGAGTTTGCCAAAAGCTGTACTCTTCTTTTGCTTTTTCTGCAATTGGTGCTGCATTTTGTTGTGTAGATTCATATGTAAACATCAACAGAAATAAAACGGCGGCTATAACACCTATGACTATTCCTATAATTGTATTTCTTGCTTTCTTGTTATTAATGATAAGTAAAAAATACTTAACTGCTGTAGTCATTTATTTACCACCTGCTGTGCCGAATAACTCTTTTTTGTATTCCGGTGCAATAATTTGTAAGTAGTAGCGTTCATTACCGCAGCAGTACAAGCAATGACCTCTTTTACTTATTTGTATAAGTTCCCATTCTTCATCAAGCATATTAGTTATAGCTTTGTACTCCTTAATATTGACAGTGCCGGGGTAGAAGAGAAAACGGTGAGTAGGTATAGAGAAGAACGGCTTTGTATATTCAACAACCCCCGGAATCATTAAATCCTCAATATTTTGTGAAGCGATAACAAGGTTACTGTTTTTCTTTCTGCCACGCTTAACAAATGATCGCAGATACATAATTACAATTAAACTTTTAATTACCTCGTGTAGCTCGTCAACGATTACAACCGTATTGCCTTCCGTCAAAAATTTATTATTCATAAACGAAAGAATATTGAAATACATTGCATTTTTTAAGTTTTCGTTTGTGTTTAATAAATTCTTTACATCAAAATTTATGTGGTCTGCATTCGGAATGTTTGTATAACCGTTAAAGAATGTAGAGTCTGTACCGATACATATTGAACGAATACAAAGCGCAAGATTACGGAGAGTGTCTTTTGTAAAAAGCATTTCTTTTCCGTTAATTTTTGAAACTTCATCATAAATATTAAGCTGCCTTTCAACTTCCTTGAACAAATCTGAAAGTATAGGATAATCAACATTTGTAAGCTTGCTCAAATCGGTACGGTCTGTAATATGAAATTTTTTGTACAGTTCTTCAAGCATTATTTCAAGAGTATCAAGTTCAGCTGTTGTAATAGCAGGATTATATGTTTTAAAGAAATCTTTGAGAAATGCTATATGTTGAGAAATAATTGTTTTATGTTTAAACGCAACAGGTTCATCATCAGTATAGCTGTCATCAAGAGGATCATTTAAAAGGCGAGGCTGCATTACATTTATAAAATACTTGCCTGACAGCATATCAATGTTTGTGCCGCCGAGTCCGTTAGTTACATCTATACATTCTTTGTCAGAATCCATACTGTAAACTTTTTTCTGCTGTTGTCGGAAAAGACATATAAGCAATTTTATAAGGAATGACTTACCTTCACCGGAGTTACCGAAAATTGCTATATGACCGTTGGTTTTATCGGTATCTCTATGGTCAATATCGGCAAGAATATTTCCACCGTGTACGGCTCGACCAAAGAACAATCCTTTAGAATCAGTTTTGCCTGAATAGCTGAACGGAAATAAATTAGCCACTGAACTTGCCGGTAATACTCTTGCAAACTCTTTGTCAAACATATCAAGGCCAAAAGGAGCTACCGAAGCAAAACCGTCACGCTGCTGCATATACAATTCATCGTATTTTACATGATTTTTATTGAGCGTTGAACATACTTTTATTTGCATATCTCTTAGTTCATTAAGAGAATTAGCTATTACTTCTACATAAACAGAGCAATGTATAAACTCTTCTTTTGTTCGGTGCGATTCTTTGAGTATTTTTTCTATGTCTAAAATATTTTCCTTGCTGTCTATTGACTTAGACATAGTTTTTGCCTCTGCAATATCGCCCATATTTTTTCGTTCTGCTTTTTCAAAGATTTTTTCTTGCTCTGACGGTGTAACTCTTTCATTATATATATGTAATGTTACACCGCCCATTTCACCGATTTCAGACAGTATGGCAGTTTGTTCTGTTTCGGTTTTATATCTTCTGATAGCAAAAACTTTTCTGTATGTATTACCTACTATGTAATATCGCCTGTGCTTAAAGTCCATAATTGACGGTGCAATTATATCCACAAAATTTTTAAGGCTTTCATTTTTAGATAATCCGTATTGTTCGCCGTCATAATCAGGCAACTCTTCATCGTATGATGTATGCTCAAGATAAATCGACAACATCTTTTTAATATCTTTTTTCTCTGCAAGCTGTACATTGAAATTTTGCTCGGCACATAGCTGCAATGCGTGATTTACAAGCTGTCTGCTGTCCTGCTGAGAAGCTCTTAAAATAATAAAAAATGATCTGCTTGTTGACATAGCAGATTTTATATTATTCATATATTCAATGTCTTTGATGTCAAGAGCTGCAATGGCTGCGTTATTTTCTTTGCTTTTCAGATTTTCGAGATGTCTTATGTTATTTTCATAGTTTTGTGAATTATTAAGACACAAAATTTCAGATTTAGGCAGTTCAGAAATGATATTTGTAAGTGAGTCAATAATACCAAGTCTTATGGGCTTTGAGAGAACAGTAATGTTTTTTGGCTTAACTTCAAGAAAATATTTTTCCTCATTGCGTGTAGTAAGAATATGATCTTCTTTAATCTCAGCTATTTCAAAGAAATTCTGCACTCTTGTATTATTGTTCTTAATTGCTTTGTTAAGTTTGCGATCTTTTTTTGACAAGTTTATCGCCTCCATTTCAAAATAAGTACATCAGTAAACAAGAACCTTATGAACAGCACAAATAATCTGATTACTGAATAATCCACAAAGCGGGCAGACAAAAATGCGTATGCAGGCAGAAAAGCTATAAAAAACCAAATATGCAATGACAAAAACATTATTATTGAAAAAGCAAATATACTTACCATTACAAATAAATCTGTTATAGTCCAGTATTTATATAGCTTTACTGCCGTAAGATTATCGGGATAGTAAAATTTTCTCATTTTTAGCCTCCTTTTAGTGAGCAAAAGAGCGGATTATTGATGTAATACCGCTTGTAGCAAAAATAGCTTGAGATACATTAGCTTTTACGCTTGTATCAAGTCCGAATTGCTGTAAAATTCTCGGAGCTTCTGCCGCAGCAAGCATAACACCTGTGGCTAAAATCAAATCCCATACATCTGCGCCGTCTTGAGTACAATATACAACCGCACCTAAAACGATTAGTATATTTGATATAAAAGATGTTGCGCAAATGCCGATTACTTGTTTGCACCACCCTGAAAACGAATCTAAATATCCTCGTGGTACATTGAATAAGTGCAAAGAACCGACAAACATTTGAATTATTAAAATTCCGCCTCGTTTTATATTTGCAAGGAATACTTTAATTACACAAACAAATGTAATCAGCATAAATATAGCGAATCCCCACCCGGAAAAGAAATTTGCTGAACTTGTACTGTTATCTGAATTTATTTGGACGATAAAATTTATAGTAATATCATCTGTAAATGCCTGACAAATAATGTTACAAATATGATTTGTAAAAATCAGCAAGGATACAGGCAGGGTAGTTATTAGTAATGAAGCTAACAGACCTTTGAAAATATTAAGCAGGAGATTAATAGGAGAAACTCGTTCTCCCTCACCGACTGAAACAGCAAAGTCAAATACTGCAAAAGCTATACCGGACACTAAAAGCAATCCGGCAAAGCTTTCTATAAAAAACAAAAAATTTGTAACCATACTATTATCAAAAAGGCTTGTTGTATAATTATTATTTTGATTGATTATGTCGGTTGACCAACTTGCAAGAACAATAGACATAAACTGAGCAATTGTATAGTGTAAGTCTTTTGTTAAATCCATACAAAATATATCAGCAAGGATTAAAAGTAAAGAATCTATCATATGCTGCTCCTTTTAGCTTAAACCAAACCAACCAAAGAAGCCTGCTCCGGCAACCACGCCACAAACAATAGTAGCACCAAATGCCATTCCGATTCCTGCCCATGGAATTTCAGTTCCCTGATTACGATGGCTGAGCAATCCTTTAACAAGTTTTGCAACTGCGACTGTTAATGCTACAAGTGTCAAAAATCCAAAAATGACTGCGACTACATCTTTAAATTGTACTTTTACTTCATTAATTGCTTTATTAATGCCGCCCGAAATATCAACACCGGCGTTGTTATCGGCAGCATAAGCATTAATTGCTGTTATAGATGAAATCAGTGCTGATGTGATTGAAAATGATAACACTTTGTTTTTGATTTTTTTAAGATTCATAAAAATTACCTCCGTTAATTAACTGTTACATAGCAGGTATATGACCTACCGTTATATGTTGCTGTTACTGTTGTTGACCCTTTTTTCAATGCTTTAAAGCTGCATTGATTTCCACCTCCTCCATAATTTTGAAGAATATACGAGTTACCGACTGACCATGAAACTCCGTTATCTGCGCCGATTAAGTTAAGAAACAAAACATCATCTGTATGTATAGAAACTGACGAATAAGACAAATATATATTATCTTTAGTTGTTTCTTGCGGTTTTACAGTAGGTTTTGAAGTTGACTTCTCAACTTTTTTAGTCGTTTGAGGCTCTTGAACCTTTGTCGGTTCAGGTTTTGGTGTTTCAGATTGCTGTGGTCGGTAATAGTTGTTATTGCTTTGTGATGAATTATGAGAACTGTTGTTTATGCTGTTTTCGTTAGGTTCTTGTGATTGCTCGTGCTCTGAATCTTCAGATTTACTTTCACTTTTTGATTGTGATTCTGAACTTTCGGAGCGTTCACTATTAACGCTTTGAGAAGATTGTTGTGTTGCTAATTCACTACTGTTTTGCCACTTAGAAATACTTTGTGTTGTTTCTGCGGAATTAGTGAATTTTATAACTGAACTTGAATAAGAAGCTGTAGTATTTACTTCTTCTTTCTCTGTTTTGCCATTAACCGCAAGACTTACGATTATAACAACTGCAATCATTACTACAATAATTCCTGCACATACAATAACGAATACAGGGTTGATTTTTCGCTTGATGATCTATACCTCCTTTTTTATTTGTTATATATTAAAAGCAGTGCATATTTTAATACACTGCTCCTAAATATCGAAATCAATTTAAGTTATATATGTAGTTTAAATCAACATCACCTCTTATACCGTCAACCTTGCCGTTCCAACTGTACTGATGAATGTCAACAAATGCCGGAAGCTCATTGTACGAATTATTTGGTGCTGCCATCCAAATTAAATATTTACTTGCAAGCTCATCGGGATAAGCACTGTCAACAAGCATTGATTTTGCCGAATACAAACCCGACTCGAAGCCGTTGCTTTTTATGCCGTCACAAAATGTTGAAATTATATCAGTTAGTGTTCTGCGTGGCAAAACAGCTTGTCTGTATTCTTCTACATCAAGAAAAACCGGCAAGTCAAACTCTTTACCTTGAATGGTTTTCATACAATTTCTTACTTCTGCTTTTGCCGCATCGACAGATGTAGCGTAACTGTACCAATACGCACCTACATTTAAGCCTGCGGCTTTTGCTTGCTTATAATATTTCTGAAATTCATTATCCTCTTGATTCGGGTCTTTTCCGTAGCCTGCACGAATAATAACGCAAGTGACACCTGCTTTTCTTACTTTGTTGAAATTTATATCACCGTTCCATTCTGAAATATCAATACATTTTGCTTTATCAACATTGAACTTAACTGATACGGACTTAGAACATTGTTGGGCGGTAATGGTAGCGGTGCCGACCTTATTAACTTTCACTTTTACCATATTTTTATCAGACGAAACAATCTTTGCAACTGTACTGTCTGATGATGAGTATGTAATGTCGCTTATAGCGTTATTGGTTATTATTGAAAATGTAACTGTATCACCAACATTTTTCTTATACTCATTTGTCACTACAGATAGTTTTGTGTTCGCCTCAATGTTTTTAATATTGTTGTTTGAAATTTCTATTTGTAATGTTGAAATATCGTTTACATCAACTCTGCCGTCATTGTTCAAGTCATAGTCCATATTGTCGGTAAATCCTGATAGTTCGTTCTGTAAATAAGTAACATCATTCACATCAACTTTATTATCCGCATTAATATCTAAACCTTTTGCAAATACAGACATTCCACAATTGATAAGTACAATACTTGTAATTACACCAATTATTATATTTTTTATTTTCATTTACTCATTAATCCTTTATTTAATAAATCATCACATTCGCCGGAAGCAATAAACAGTGTGTACACTATAAATGTATCAGTTATCGCTAAAAAACTCATTACACACCAAGTTAAAGCCATTATGCTCACCTCACTTTAAATGCTTGTTTAGCTTCACATTCGCTGAAAAAAGCATTTTTACCAACAGTCCAAAACTCATCGCCTGATGTTTTGCACCTTACGCTCATACTGTTTTCTTCTATAAGAATTGCGGTAACGGTATCACTGCACATTAGCATTTCTCCGTCACCACAATCATCAGTCAAGAAAACTTTTTTACCTATCATATTTTCTACCATATCAGTACCTCCGTTTATCATAACTTGCACTTTTGAAATTGTTTTCTGTTTTTTAATTTCCTTTTGTTCTTTTTTCTTCCCGTAACATTTAAAAACATTGTATATAAAAAAGATATATAATATAATTAATGAAAGTAATAAATAAAAAAGAAAATTATGTATAGTATCAAAAAATTTTGTGTTGGAAGACAAGAAGAGTATAGGTGTGATATTAATATTCATTTTGTTATACCTTCAAATTTTTTATAACATATTGTTTGATATTGACATTTATATCTTAATGATATATAGTAAAATTAGTTATATGTTTGAATATAGGTCACTTGTTTGACTTGAAGAAATGTAATTTGTATCGATTTTTCTTTTTGACATCATGGATAAAATTTCATTTCTTTTGTTATAAATTAATTCTTCTTTTTGGTTTAATGGCAAAGAATTTTCAATAGGACTCGGCTTAATATATTCATCTATAATAATTCTATCAATGATAGTAGCCATTGTATCTGCTATATCGTCATCACAAGTGAGATTTTGCAAAAATTCAGATATATTTCCTTTTAAATCAATTTTTAATTTTAACAAAATAAATCAGTCCTTTCAGAATGGAGATGTTAATATGGATTGTAGAGGTCATGAAAAAAGATTGAGAATAGTTCAGGAATACAAAATAATACCAATTGCTCACATCAAATTATTAAATGGTAAAATTATATCAAGTGATGCTGGGGGAGATATAACAGATAGTTATTTTATGTTTAATTGCATATCAAAGACAACTAACGAAAGAGAAATTATATATTGTGGAAAACCAACCGCAATAGATTTTTGCAACTTAACAAATCAAAAATTACCAGATTTATTCAATCCCTTAAAATGTACGTCAGTATCAGGTAAGCTAAATAAGAATAATATAAGAGAAGCTGAGATGATTGATAAAAAATGGAATCCAATGAGAAAGCAGTTATATAACGCAACAATGTTATTGATTGCTATTTTTGATGCTAAACCAGATACTCCATTATTTGTAATAAAAGCAGAATTAGAAACTTATGTTGACAGAGAGCCTTTTTTAGCAAGAATTAAGGCAATAAATACAATAATTTCAAAAACAAATAAAACTATGCGTGATATTATTGATGAATTAGGAAAAAATAATGATTTAAAATCTTTTTCTTTTGATTTATTAATTCCAAAATTAAACGAGAAAAATATTGAACAATATTTTGAAAAAGATAATTAACAGATTATTTTTGCTTTAGTAATCTGCGTATCCACTTGATTTTTGCAATAGTCCATTCTTTAATAGCCTTAAAAGGATAGAAAGGTGAGCCACGAAATACATAAATAACAAACATAAGAAAACAGAGCAACGCAGAGAAATAAACCAAATCCCACCAAGTATAAACACGATTACTTTTATTGCTAATCACCTCATCAGCTGTTGCAGTATCAGTAATCGTATCTTCAACCCTCTCACCACGCACGCAAAGCCTGTGCGTATTAATTGAGTACGGATAGCAAGTGACCAATGTCACATAGTCTTTGCCGTTCTCAATTTCAAGTTTACTTGAATCGTCAGGGTCAACTATATTAATCTCACACACCTTGTATGTGAGTGTTTTATTCAGTACATTTATTTTAAAGGTATCTCCGATTTGCAGTTTGTCCAACTCATCAAAGAACACCTGTTCAGGATAACCGGAGTGAGCGGATATAACAGCGTGTGTGCTTACACCGCCAATGGGCAAGGAAGTGTTTGCCAAATGTACACAGCCGTTTTTGAGTTTTTCTTCTCTGTTGGTGCTGTCGTGATACACCGGTAAGTCAACATTTATCTTCGGAATTTCGATAGTACACATTATATCGTCATAGTTGAGAATGTTCTCATACTCTGACATTGCTGCATTGTATTCGTCTTTTTCTTCATCGTTCAATGCACTCTTTGCAAGCAATTCGTTAAAATTTTGAGCCTTAGCAAGCTCGTTGTCGATTTCATCATCAGACATTGTTTGAGTGCTTTCACTGTAGTTTTTTATAACTGTTTCATTGCTTTTACTGTTGATGTAATCGGCAATGTTGGGATATACTATAAAGCCTATTCCGACCGCAGCAAGAATGCAGAGGGATATAAAAAATATTTTAGTTTTCATAATTTTTCGTGAGCAAGGGCCACCGATAAATCGGCAGCCCTTTTGTTATAGTTTAATTATTTAGCTGTCTTAGCCGATTTCTTCTTGATGAGGTATGCAAGTACCAACGCAAGAGAAATGCCTACACAAGCAAATCCTGCTACACGAATGAAGCCTACATATCCGCCTGTCTTAGGGAAGAATACGATTGTATCAGTTACGGTAATTTCAACTGCGCCGTTTGTCGGAGCATTCTGTACCCAAGTATTTTTGGTAAACACTGAATTGTACTGAACAGGGATTTCAACTTCAATTACCTTGCCGTAAACATTGTAACCGGCAGGAGCAACAGTTTCTACAATGTAATATGTTCCGCTCTGTAATTTTATTTCCTCATTTGCTGAATTTTTAAAAATTACATTACCGTTGCTATCTGATGTACCCGTTCCAATAACATTGGTATGAGCTTTATCGTTATACAGGTCAAAGGTTGCACCTGCAAGCGGATTGCCTGCCTCATCGAGCTTGTTTACACTAATGCGATAAGTGTAAACATATACCTTATTGCCCGGAACGCTGTCAACACCTGAATCATTACCGTATTCAAGTTTTACATCTTCATTCGGGTTGCCTGCTGTACCGACTACAGCGTATTTGTTGACTGTTGTAGAATATGTTACAATAACAAATTTTGCGTTGCTTGTATAAAAATCTGACTTTGCAAGATACTCGGAAGTAAGAGCGACATTAAACTTTGTGTTTTTGCCCTCACCCTCGCTTGTTACATTCACCTTGTAATCTGTGCCTTTAGTAAGGTCAGCTACTTTAGCACCTTTAGCGTCAACAAGTGTAACCTTGAATGAATTTTTGTTAAGTGTAAGACCTGCACTCATATCATCATATACAGCATATGTTGTGAGCTTAATATCATTTGAGCCTGCTACTGTATTCTTAAGTTTAAAGTTTACAGTGTCGCCAAGGCTTACATCTGTATAGTTAGTATTGTTCTTTGTGCTGTTGGTAATTGACTTTTCTGTTGACGGTGTGCTGTCAGCTACCTTGCTTGCAAGATTGATTTCAGCGTAGCTGTATACCCAACCGTTATTGTAATATGGGAGAGCAAGAACAGAGTTTGTGATACTTGTAACACCGGCAGGGTACTTAACACACTTGATGTAATAAATACCCTGTTTAAGGTTTGAAAAGCTCTGTGTTGTGTTTGTTGCTGATGAAGTAAATGTACCCTGTGATACTGCCGTACTTAAATCAGCGTTATCGAGTGCGTCAAGAGCAGCCTTTGAATCGCCTGCAAGAATTTCTGCGCTGATTGAATTTACAAGAGATGTGTACTCTGTTTTGAACGGAGTAGCTGTTGTGCTCTTGAGGTCCGCAACTCTGAAAAGTTCAAAAGTATAGCCCGGTTTAGTGCATTTTACACTGATATTTACCTTTTTGTCTGTCTTAAGTGCAGTAGCCGCACTTGCTGTTGGGATCGCCGCAAAGAGTAATGTCAACATCATTACTACTGCGAGCAGTTTGCCTGTGAATGATTTTCTAATTGATTTTCTCATAAGAAAACCCCTCCTTAAAAATTTTTTGCGGACAATTTGTCCGTTGTATGGAAAAAGCCCAACAGATTTACTGTTGAGCCTTTTTGCCGATGCTTTTTTTCTTTTTTCTTATACCTAAACCAATAGCACCTACCAATATTGTAAATGCTAATACAGCGGCGCCGATTTCAATGTACATCGGTCTGTTGTTGCCTGTTCCGCCGGTTTCAGGAATGAATACACTGTTATTCTTAACTGTAAGCTGTATATCAAGTGTATCTAAGCTGTCGGGCGAAATGGTAAAGTTAATCTTGCCTGCATACGGCATATTACCTTTGCTGTCTGTTTCAATGAAGTAATAATCACCGGGCAAGAGGTTATTTACAATAATTCTGCCGTCGCTGTTGGTAACGAGCTTTGTTACCGTATCAGCCGTCTTGCTGTCGGCAGCTTCGTACATAATACTGCTGTTTTTATTTATAACATTAACAATGCCTGTTTTTGTGTTGTAGAGTTCAAACTCAATACCCTCAAGCGGATTGCCGTTGCCGTCTGTTTTTAAAAGCTCTACACTGCCACGCTTGAGCAGGTTTTTCATCGTAACTACAAAGCTTTTGCCGTCCTCAAGTGTAACTGTCTGAGCCGCAGGCTTTACATACTTAGCAGGGAAGTAATATGTACCGTCTGCATTTTTAAAGCCTAATTCGTCAATTGTGTATTTAACCTTTTCATTGCTTGTGTTATACACCGCAAGATTGGTAAGCTGAGCAGTGCCGTCCTCGCCTGTTACAAGCACCTTATTTGTTTTGCCGTCATCAGACTTTACCGAAAAGTAAAAGTCGCTTACAATGCCGTCCTCAGACTCTTTTTGAACGATTAAGCCTGTCTTTTGCAGTCTGTTAGCAAAATAAAATGAAAGAGTAACATTTTCCTTTAGCGTAACGGTTTTTTTAGCAGGAGGAATATATCTGTCAGGCACAGAGTATGTACCGTCTGCATTTTTGTAGCCAAGCTCTGTGATTATGTATTTTACATATTCTCCGCTTGCTTTGTAAACAGGCAAGTCGCTGAGCGTTGCTGCACCGTCTATGCCCTTGCTTTTTGTTACTATGTTTTCGTCTGTCACTCCGTCATCAGACTTGACATTAAACCATACATCCTTAGCAGTATTAGCTCCTCGCTTACTGTCATCAGCGGTTTTGTAGATTGTAAGATTGCCGTAAACGGTATCTCGTGGTTCAGGCACTTCAATCTCATTAAAGGTTGTGATTGAGCCTGTGGCTTCATCAACCTTAATTTGTCGGATAAACAATTCAGGATTGATTTTGTAGCCTGTCGGGGCTTTGGTTTCCTGTATTGTCACTGTACCAAGTGGCATAGCCGGGTTTGAAGTTGTAGCATAATAAAAAGGTTCTCCATAGTCACTATCCGCTCTATAGCTTTCATCTAAATGTGTATAGCCGTCACTATCGGTTTTGAGTATCCATTTTCTCTCAGGTGATTTACCCACAAGTTCATTTTCAGAATAATAATAGCCCGAATAGTATTTTACCGTAAACTCTGCATTTTCCATATTAGTGTATTGACCTGTTACTGCGTCTTTTTTCCTCACTAATATGTTAATAGGGTCATTCAACGGTTCGTCTGCAATAGTAGCTGATAATACAACGAAACCACCGTTTGTACCATTTATAGTCATTTGCACCGGACGGTTATAGTTTTTAAAACCTTTCGGTGCTGCCATTTCGACAGCATAGTAACTGTCACTGTATGCAATTTTATATAGCTCTGAATTTGCGTTATAGTCCCAAGAGTTGCCGTCTTTAGATATAGCTTTGCAATCTCCGTTGCTATCAGTAATGAAATACCTAACGATGTTATTCTTTACACTGTTATCTGCAAGATAATCATAAGCACTCTTTTTGTTCGCAAATACAGCAAACATACCGCCGTCTAATGAATAGCAGTCATTGTCTGTTGTCAAATCAGGATTACTGCTTTCTTTTTTGAATTTCAGTTTAACGATTTCGGTATCAGACAGTTGAAGAATATCAAGTATTCTTTCGTTATTGCAATCGTCTGTTGTGACTGTAACATTGTATTTCTTGTCGCTAAGAGCGAAGTAACCGTTACTTGGTGCTTTTGTTTCTTTGAGGTAATACTGACCTGAACCAAGCTCAAAGTAATTCTTTGTAATCCACTCGCTGTTGGAGTATGAATACAAAATTTTAGCAATGTTACCGTTTTTATCAAGCTCCGCAACTGCAACTACTTTGTTATCATCACTATACAAGGTGTACTGTGCACCTGCAAAATTCAAGTAATCTTTATCAGTTGTCTGTTCTGTCAGGTTTTTGATTTCTTCGCTTGTACCTGACTTTTCAAGATATAATTTAGCTTTTTTCGGTATTCTTACTATTAAGTGCTGACAAAAAGTGCCGTCTTTGCCTTTTGGCTGTGTAATATAGTAATTGTTGGTTGCACAACTACGCTTAATAGCTGAATAATCACCTGTGGATTTTACTATATTCTTTGTGTAATCTACTAAGCGATTAATCATTGTGTTAACATCTTTGTAGTTGCTCCAAGTTTTCCAAGATGTACCGTCATTTACAAGCTCGTGATAAAGCTGTGAGAGCGTATAATGCGATAAGAAATAATACTTATCTTCTCGTGTATTCATCTTACTAAATAAAGATGAATACACACCGTCAATAAATCCGTCCATTATGGACTTAGCGGATTTACCGCCGTTCTCGAATGTTGAGAAATAATCTCCATAACCGCCGTAAAGAACACTTAAACCTACTATAAGAGCCTTTTCTTTTTCGTCAGTCGAATTAGGGTCAAGTTTTATTACTTCCTTGCCTGTTTCACCCGAAAACTGTGTAAACTCCATAGTCTTGCCGCCTGTCTTTTGTGCCGGCAACTGTGGGTCAATACAATAACCGACCTCACCGTTGATAAGGAATTTATATGCGTCAAGTTTGCCTGCACTTCCGTTGTCAATAAGGACTAACGGTTTTTCCGAAGATTGAATCAATACCTTGCCGCCGATTTCACTAAGCCCCGTATATGAATAAGCACTTGCCGAAATATTAGCGACAGGTAGCATAGCAAAGATTGTTGTTAATGCAACTGCCAATGATGTCAGCTTTTTAGGTTTACAAAAAGAAATAATCGCCGACTTTAGCTTTTTAAATTTGTTCATAAAACTCTCCTTTCAATGAGATAGTATATTTTTCTTTCTGTTGGTGGACTCCTTTTTCCGCTCATAATACCGCTCCTTTTCTTTATAGGTATGAAAAAAGCAGTCAAGCTCTTGCTTAACTGCTTTAATTGATGTGTTTAATTTTCATATATATATCAATACCAACCTGCTGCTCTTACGAGAGTTGTTTTTGTTTCATAATGACCTTTTTCGGGAACGGTTTCGGTTTCATAACCTATTATATCTTCTCTCATCTCATCGTGATAGCTTGAATTTTCGCCATTTAGCATATGCTGTTTCCCGTGTTCAGCACAATTATTTGTAATATCTGCTCCACAAGTATTACAAATAGTTACACCATAAGGCTCTCCGTAAATCGGGCATTGCCAAGTGTAGCCTTCCTCATCAACTACCCACACTTTTTCGGTCTTATACTCTGCATCGTGCCAAGTTTTGCCCTCGTGTGGGTCTTTTGTTGCAGGCTGTGTAGCTGGTGCAGGTGCAGGCTTACTTGAAGATGATGAGCCGGAGCCGCTTGACGGCTTACTCTGACTTGAGCTGCTTGATGAACCGCCTGACGGTTTACTCTGACTTGATGAACCGCTTGAGCCTGAATTGCTTGCAGGCTTGTTTGTGCTGCCTGATGAACCGTTGCTCTTGCTTGTCTGACCGTTGCCGCCATTGTTATTATTGTTGTTATTCTGATTGCTGTTGCCGTTGCTGTTATTGTTGCTCTGACCGCCGTTGTTCTGCTTGTTTTCGGTCTTTGCTGCATTCTGTGCCTGAGCTTCCGTAGCTTTTTCCGACTTCTCCGCAGGCTGTGTCTGCTTAACCTCAACAACCTTAGTTGCTTCTTCAATATGTGTATTGCCCTGACTGTCCGTCACAACCTGTGTAACAGTCTGAACAGATGTACCGATTACCTCATCAGCCGTTGCAACAGGCTGTTTATTTCCGCAAGCGGTCAGCATAGCAATAATGACCGCCGCCACCGTTACTGCCGCAACCGCAACAATACCAATAGTCTTTTTCTTATTCGTTTTTTTCTCTGCCGGTTCATTCGCATTTGTGATGTTTGTGTTCATTTCCTGTGTAGTCATAACTCTGACCCCTTTCGTATTAGTGTTTATACTTATATTGTATCGTTCACAATTTTGTTTGTCAATCCAAATAAAAAAGCAGTCAAGAAATTCACTTAACTGCTCCGATTGGTATATTGACTTTTAATTTTTAATAATATATAATGTAGTTACAGAGGAAACCGTTTAAAGCGGTTAGCCACATTTGTTTATTAAATTATAAAATAATCGTTCAACAAGTTTTAGCGGGCTGTTGGGCGATTATTTTTTTATGGTTACGATAATGAATAATATCAAAATCAATATTACAATTATGTACTCCATTATACACTCACCTCCTCCACTTATTATTAAGCCAATGCTTTCATAATTTGTGTGGTCGGATAAGTGCTAACCGCCTTTAACTCCTCTGCAACTACTCCATAAAGCCTTTAGGCTGAATGGCAAGAGTTTGTTTATATTTTAGTGCTTTTAATTTTATTTGTCAATTCAAATCTTTTCTTTGCTACAAGAAACACAGCAGCAAACCTGAAATCGCTTACTTCGTATATCACTTGTCCTGTATGTATATTGTACCAGTAAATACCGTCTGTATCAATATTAGAATATAATAAGGATACATTAACTTCTTCTGATAAGATAACACCTTTTTTATAGTATCGTCCGGCATTTATTGAATGATTACCATTATGTACATAACAAAGATTTATATCTGAATAGTAATAGGAAAAATGATTATTTTCTTTATATACAAAACTTTTTTTAGACAAATTAATAAGATTGTCCAATGTTTTATCTGAATTCCAAGGGCGAACATATATGTTTGTAGTATATAAATCAACAGATACTTTATTGTCTGTATAAATATTTTTACTTTTTCCTTCATTATCATAATAGTATAAAGGTAATGGCTCTTCCAAAATTCCATCTGTAGCTTTTAATAACGGCTCAACAATTTTAGAAGTACAAGCATCACTAACTAAAGATTGAATGATATAATCTAAAAATATAATTTGTTCTGAATACTTTTTGTCTTTTATAAAATTATCAATTGTATCTAATAAATGCTTTATTTCATCTATCTCTTGCGATTTCTGAAAGTTTAATAAATATTTGCTCTTGAAATGTTTTAAGAAATGCATTTATATCACTCCAAATAATTATGATAAACCTCTAAAGACCCAATGACGGATTTTAATTTCTTAATGCTTTTTCATTTTATCACCATTTCTAATATATGTAAATAATCGCACAACAGCTACGAGCAAGCAGTTGTGCTTTCGTTATTTGTTGAAAAGAAAAATAAGGTTAGATCAGGTGCGATTTATTTTTTTACTTAAACTGAATTGACTTGAATTTTGGACAATTATAAAACGAATTGCTCCACTTGAGGTTTTTATTATAAGCATAAACAGTTGTAAGTTTGCTGCAATTATTGAAAGCTTTATCGTTAAGCTTTCCGATATTTTGAGGCAAAGTTACTGTTGCAATTTTTGAATTGTTTGAAAATGTATTAGAACCGATTTCGGTAACTACATAGTTGTAGCCGGGGAGAAATCCCGGTACTGTTACATTTGTATCATTGCCAAAATATGATTGAGAAATCAACTTTGAATTACTGCTCATTTGAAATATAAAATCACCATATACAATGATTGATTTTGATAGATATTGTTGTAGCAAAGATATGTCGTTAATATCCAATATTCCGCTACGGTCAAAGTCAGCGTAAGCAGGATAGAATTTTATTTTTTTATCTCCTGTAAGATATTGTTGTGTTAATGATACATCTACAACATTAATAATTCCGTCAAGGTTTACATCACCCATTTTCGGTGCTGCGTTTACCGGTGATGATAATAATGCTGTTGATAAGCTAAGTACTGCTAATGAAGCACAAATTATTCTTTTGATTTTCATATTTACCTCCTTGTGGGGTGTTGGGCTGTTCCAAATGCTTTGAAACAGCCCTGTATTTCTATCATCGGGGAACGATGAGAAGAAAACTATGTATTTGATATAAGTTCAACGAGTTTTTCTTTTGGAAAGAATTTTCTTAAATATCTGCGTATAAACTCATCAAGTTCATTGTAAGCAACTGTATATTTATTATTGTTAAGATAAAATTCAAGCTGCTTTTTAAGAAACTTTAATTTGTATTCGCAATTTTGATATTCCTGATATGGAACATAATTTTGCGTATTACCGTTTGCAGAAAAATTCTTAAATCGTTGACTAAACATATTAACAGATTCGGCAGTGGTAGGAAATGCAGTTGCATAATATTTTAATACCGAGCTTGTACAGTTTAAAACTGTAGCTGATAATGTCATAATCAGTTCGTTCGGTAACTGCTCTTTTTCCTTTAAGTGTCCCACCGTGGGACACTTGCGGTTGCTTGTTTCAGGATTAATTACCTTTTCAGATGAATTATTAACTTTTTCTTTCTCTGCTTCAAGAGGTTCAATTCCAATATTTTCTTCTTCAATATCAGCTTCTTCAAATAATACCGGCACATCAACTTTTTGATAAAAGATTTCTTGCAGATTGTCAGGTTCAAGTCTTATTCTTCTTGCAATGTCTTTATCAATCTTTTGGCAAACCGAGGCATTATTAAGAATAAAATTAAGCAATGAGATTTGTTGTTCCTCTGAAAGGAATGAAAGTTCATATCCTGCGCCGACTGTAATTGCTCCGCTGTCAACTTTGTTAAGTAAAGGTTTAATGAGATATGTAAGTCTGATGTGTCGATGAACAGCTTTTCTGTTTGTGTTGTTTTGCTCTGCTATAGCTGATACGGTAGATTTACTGCCAAGTTTTTTTAATAGTTCGGATTGTTCCGCATAACTGAAAGCAAGTTCAGAAGGGAGATAGTCGGTATTGCGGTCATTGTTAGTGGCCAATAAGATTAGTCTTTGCTTGTCCGGGTCGGTTTCGTTTTTTATTATTGCTTTAACAGATTTTTGCCCATTCAGTAGGCATGCTCTTTTTCTGTGCCTGCCTGCAAGTAAAACATATCTGCCTTCTTTTTTTGACTTCACAACAGTAACAGGGTCAATCTGTCCTATATGTTTCATACTTTCAGCTATGTTTTCAATTTTGTCTTGATGTATGCTTTGTGGCTGATCGTCTATTTCATCAATCAGAGATATGTCAATTTCTACAACTTGATTTTCGGTACTGCCGCCGAGCAATTCAGAGTATGCCTGCTCCGGTGTTTTTAATATTTGCTTTTTAGGTTTAAAAAAATCAGGCATTTTCACATTCCTCCATAATCCTATGTGCAGCTTCTATATACTGAGCACCTACAACTGATTTGCTGTCTGAAACGCTGCTACGATGAAAACCTACTGAGTTTTTTGTTTCTGTTCTATATGATATATATGTATTAAAAACAAGATCGTTATAACTCTCTTTAAGTGCATTATAAATTGTAGCGGAATGTCTTGTATTAGTCTGATACATAGTAACAAGCATTCCAAGAAGATATTTACGAATATCGGTATCTTTCTTAATTCGCATAAAACTGTCAAGCATTTGTTCTACGCCCTCATAACTGAGTAAATCTGCCTGAACAGGAATAAGCAGCTTATCACAAGCGTTGAGAACATTTGTAACAAGCAAATCAAGAGCAGTTTGACAATCAAATATAATGTAATCGTAATTTTCGTTAAAGTAGTCATTTTCAAAAATTCTTGAAATTACAGTTGAACTGTTATCATCTGCAGCAATAATTCCAAGCATACCGGCAAGCAAGTTAATTGACGGTATAAAGTCAAAGTTTTCTTTTTCACAATAACGAATACAATTTTTAAAATTTACATTTTGTTTTGTAACTGTGCTGAAAATAATATCGGATGTTGTAGGCTTGCCATCGGCTTCCCAATTAAGCCAGTTTGATAAATGGTGCTGTGGGTCGCAATCAACAAGTAATACTCTGCGATCATTAACAGCAAGTGCTGCTCCGAGATTTAATACAGTTGTAGTTTTTCCTACTCCACCTTTTTGATTTGATACTGCAATTTTTATTGCTTTGTTATTTTCTTTCATTTTTCGTTCCCCCGATTAAATGATATAAATTTATTACTAAGTGTCCCACCGTGGGACACTTGTTTGTTTGAGTAATAAAAAAGACTGCCAAAAACGCAGTCATAATTACATCATCATAGCCATTCCCATATCGGGCATTGCTATTTGATTTGGTAAAATGGGTTGTGTCACCTGTGCAGCCTGAACATTTTTAATTGATGGTGTAAGTTCAGGTTTTAGACTATTGTTGATATTATCCGCAACTGATTTATATGCTCTGTGAGAGTGATCAAGTGATTTTGTAATGTCAGCCGAAGAGATATTTTTGTCTGCACACATTGTTTTGTATTGATCGGCAAGATGTCTTTGCCTGCTCTCAGGTATTTGCAAGCCAAAGTATGACTGCAACATTACCGATGTTGCGTCAGCTTCAAATTCCATTTGAGCTTCACTTTTAATTTGAGTTTTATCAAGCTCTTTATGTAAAATAGCGTGTGCGGTTTCGTGTGTAAGTACTGATAATTTTGTTGAATCGTCAAACATACCGCTAAGCGAAATTGAATTGCTTGCAGGATCAAAGAAGCCTCGCAGTGATACTGAATTAAATTGATTTTCGTGTACTTTACAATTCAACTCTTTTTCGCAATATGTTTTCATAAGTTCGTATAGCTGTTTATGCTGTTCTGATGTGTAACCAAGATCGAAATATTTAGGATAATCTTCTTTAGGACAATTTGTTTGTGCTATGTCAAAAACAGTACCGACTTTAAAATGTATTCGTTGCTCTGCCTCAATTCTATGTAGCTTGTAAGCCTCTTTCTGTTCTTTTGTAGCTTTACTGAGAGGAACAGGTTCACCGTTAATGTTAAGGTATGTTTTAATTGTTGGTACAAGTATTTTCATACCGTGTTCGCCACGCTTAACCGAATAACCCATATCCTGATATGCTTTATAGCTGTTACAAAACATTGCACCCGGATTTTGCTGATAAATAAGCATTGTGTTTCTTGAACTGTAGTTATAAAAACGAGTTGAAAATTGCAAGTATTCAATCATATTCTGCGGATTATCTTTAAAGTTCTTAGCAAGTTCAATGACCTTTTGTTTCATTTCTTCTTTTGTCTGTTCTGATTTTGCCGGATCGTAAGCCATTTTTTACACCTCTCAATCTGCATATTGATTCTTAATTTCTTTTTGTACATTGTACGGCAATTCTGAAATACTTGTTAAATCTTTTTGAGAAATAGTTTCTCCTATTTCAATAAGATTTTCGGGTATTTCACAGAAAAATAATTCGCCGTCCTCACGCTTGACAATAAGTTTATCTTCATAATATCCGACAACCTCATTGTCTGTGTATGGTTCTTCAAAACTTAATATACTCATAGCAGCCTCCTGTTTTTTATATAAAAAAGACCTCATAAACAAAGTTGTTGAATATTGACCATATTATTACAATATGTTACAATATTGTTACCTGATTGCTTACGAGGTGTATTTTATGACTTTATGTGCTGCTTATCAGCAGTTCTTGAAAGAAAAAATTTCTGAAGGTGTAACTGAACAAACTTTAAAATATTATAAATATAATTTACCGAAGTTCATTGAATGGTGTGTAGATAACAAAATAGAAAATGTCGAAGATGTTTATACTCATTTATTTGAAGATTACAAACTCTATTTAATTGAAAATAAAAACGGTACTAAAAAAATATCACTGCAAACTTATACAAGAGCAGTGAAAACATTTTTATTATGGTTAAATGAAAATGAGTTCATTCAAAATGTGGGTAAGTTGAAACTTATTAAAGCTGAAATTGCCAATATAGTTCCTTTGTCAGATGTAGAAGTAAAAATACTTCTCAATAATTTTGATAACTCATACTTTGGTATTCGCAATAAATTAATGGTAATGTTTATGCTTGATTCAGGTCTGAGAAGAGGAGAAGTAGTAAGTCTTGAATCAAAAAACATATTTATGCATAACAACACTATGTTAGTGCAAGGTAAAGGAGAAAAAGAGCGATTAGTACCTTTTGGTGAAGAAACTAAGCGATATATTAATCGTTATTCACACATGAGAAACGAATATGAAAAACGCTTTTTCCAAAAAGAAGATGGTACACCGATTACCGATAATACAATCAAGATGTATTTTCAAGATTTAAAAGAAAGTACAGGAATTATCAGATTGCACCCTCACTTACTTCGCCACACTTTTGCGACTAACTATATCCTTTATGGCGGTGATGTTGAAGAACTGCGAATATTACTCGGACACACAAGTTTACAAATGACAATGAAATATGTGCATTTAGCTACACAACAAAGAATACTAAATCAGCGTTATCATAGTCATATTGATAAATTATTTTGTCAATATGATAATAAATTGGTTCAATATAGTGGTAGCTTTTAATCAAGGTGTCCGGAGTTCGAATCTCCGATGGGTCACCATAAAGCCGCAAGGTACAATGCCTTTGCGGCTTTACTTATATAAATGTAAAAGACACTGTCGGTAGTTTGCACAAACAACTTTTTAAGTTGCGCTGATTAGAATAAGCGTTTTACACAAAAATTATATATTGGGCTGTCGCCAAGCGGTAAGGCAACGGACTTTGACTCCGTCATGCGTGGGTTCGAATCCCGCCAGCCCAGCCAAAAGCACTGATTTTTGAAGTCGGTGCTTTTCTTTTTGGAGTGTTAAAAAATCAAGGTGTCTAAATGACTATCAAACTTATTATTCACTAATTGCATTTGTGCAGCCAAATGAATATATATTTGAGTGATTGAGATAGAACTATGACCGAGTAGAACCCTGAGTACTTCAAGATTACCGCCCTGGATGAGCTTGTAAAATAAAGTGTGTAAGTTAAAAAATAACTTGCACACTTTTTCAATTTTTGGAAAGTGTGCTACAATGAAAGAAAGGAAAAAGGAATGAACGAAATGGCAAAAAAGAGAGAAATCACACCGGGCTAGAACCTCGCAAAGCAGATCATCGAACAGTATCATCCGAAAAGCGTTGCAGATATGCAGGACGCCTTGAAAGACATTTTCGGACCGATGTTTGAAGCAATGCTGCAAGGCGAAATGAACAATCACTTAGGCTATGAGAGCAACGACCACGGCATAAAAACGACTGATAATCGATGCAACGGTTACACGAACAAAAAGGTCAAAACGAGTGCCGGCGAAGTAGATATTAAAGTACCTCGTGACCGTGATTCGAGCTTTGAACCATAGCTTATACCGAAGCGGCAAAAGGATGTATCCGAGATTGAAGAAAAGGTATTAGCCATGTATGCAAGAGGAATGAGCCAGCGTGATATTGCCGAAACGATTGAGGATATATACGGCTTTGAAATTTCGCACGAAATGGTATCTCAAATTACCGATTGCATTTTAGATAAACTTGATGATTGGCAAAACAGACCTCTAAAAAGGATGTACACATTTCTGTTTGTCAATTGTATGTATGTCACTATCAGAAAAGAGTATGAGAGCAAGAATTATGCAGTATATACAATTTTAGGCTATGATATTGACGGACAAAAAGATATTTTAGGCTTGTGGCTTAACGAAAGCGAAAGCAAACACACATGGATGCAAATATTTCATGAATTAAAAGGACGAGGTGTGGAGGATGTATTGTTTATCTGTATGGACGGTGTTTCCGGTCTTGAAGACGGAGCTAAAGCGATATTTAAAGATGTTGTTGTACAGCGTTGTATCGTACATTTGATTCGAAATTCAATTAAATATGTGCTAAGCAAGGACTACAAAAAATTCACACAATCGCTTAAAAAAGTTTACGGAGCACCAAGTCTTAACGGATGCAGAAAAGCCTTTGAGCAGTTTTGTCAGGAGTGGTCGCAATACCCGGGAGCAGTAGATGTATGGAAGCGAAATTTCAACCATATAGAGCAGCTTTTCGATTATGGCAGTGCCGTTCGTAAGGTTATGTATACAACCAATGCGGTTGAAAGCATAAATTCAAGTT
>ENA-OOXE01000143-OOXE01000143.1-human-gut-metagenome-genome-assembly--contig:-NODE-143-length-76615-cov-2.971761_pt1 | contig 76615 bp, 53 predicted proteins | sample MGYA00241585_ERZ501339 | MGnify/ENA primary metagenome ERZ501339 (study PRJEB25962, sample SAMEA1972463) | human gut metagenome | biome: human gut; feature: human-associated habitat; material: faeces...
GGGACGTAACATCCTGGGCGAAGCCGGACGCCTGCGCGGATTCCGCAGCGAGGACATCCAACGTTTCGCCCAGCGGCTGTACCGTCCCAACCGGATGGTTTTCTTCGTCTACGGACGCATCGAACCGGCACATGCCTGCCGGGAAATCACCAAAGCCCTGAAACGGGTAGCTTCCTCCTTGCCCGAAGGCCATCCTTTCCAGACGCTCCTCCAAACCGACGCTTCCCCTGCCCGGCCTGACAGGAACGATGCCGGACGCACGGCTGTACCGGAATACCGCCCCCAGACCGTCACGCTGCACAAAGACACCCATCAGGCACACGTCATGATAGGCGCACGGGCCTACAGTGCCCGCGACCCGCGCCACCTGAGCCTCTACCTGCTGAACAATATCCTGGGAGGCCCGGGCATGAACTCACGCCTCAACCTGAGCCTGCGCGAGAAGCACGGCCTCGTATATACGGTGGAAAGCGTCATGACCACTTACACCGACACCGGATTGTGGAGCGTATATTTCGGTTGCGACCCTCACGACGTGGCACGTTGCCGTCGGCTTGTGCTGAAAGAACTGCGGCAGTTGGCCGAAGCCCCTTTGGCACCTCATGCGTTGGAAGCCGCCAAACGGCAAATCAAGGGCCAGATAGGCATCTCTTACGACAACTTTGAAAACGTGGCGCTGGCCATGGGAAAGACGTTCCTGCATTATGACCGGGCACGCGACCTGAACCGTCTGTACCAAAAAATAGACAGGTTGACGGCGGAAGACCTTCATGCCGTGGCACAGGAGCTTTTCCGTCCCGAAAACTTGACATTCCTCATCTACCGATAGCCCTCTCCAGAGGGCCATAAATCATTCTCAGCCGAACGTAAAACGAATCTCAGCCAAACGAAATTTCAATCGCCTGAGATTGATTTTTCATTTGGCTGAGATTGATTTTCCTCTCTCTTGAGAGTAATCAAGCACCCTTTTGAAAGGTGCCTCAAAGAGGGCTTAACCTGCTCTTTTACTTCAAGATAACCTTTCGCACGACAGGCGTTCCGTCCCCTTCGGTCTCGCAGACGACAAGGTAGAGGCCATGGCTCATTCCGGACACATCAAAAATACATACATTTCCTTTGGGACGGGCAAGGGCGGTCTGCATGCCTCCCACCGTCACGAGACGCACCTGTTCCAACGGAGCGGACGACTGCACCACAACGCGCCCTTGTGCCGTCCTGACCGTCACGTCCGGTATCATCCCTGCCGTTTCCACGCCGGAGGGGTCATACATCAATACGGCGGCTTCCGAATCGGAGGTCTCGCCGAAACGCCCGGTAGCCCGTACGGTATAAATGTTTTCACCGGCAAGCGGTTCGGCATCCGTAAAGGTCACGTCCGGTGTTTCGCCCAACTTTACTCCGTTACGGTACACGGCATATCCTTCTACCATGGTTTCCGAGGGGGCGGAATAAATCTCCACGTCGTCGATTTGCCACCAGTAAGACAACCCGACATCGTTCGTGTCGTAAGCATGGAAAGCCACGCGCATGCGGTCGGACTGGTATGCGGAAAGGTCGATGGTGATTTTCACATATTGGTTCAGCACATCGCAGTCTTTGATTAAGTCGTATACCGGTGTCCATGTTTCCCCACCGTCGGTACTCACTTCCACATAATAGTATTGATCCTTGACGTTTTTCTGCGGAGCAATAGACTTACTCCAGAATGACAATTCACGGCCATAAGCGAACACGGGAGAGATGAGACGTTCGTCCTGATGCGCATCCTCCCACGCACTCTTCATGTACATGGAATAATTCCCGCTGTAAGGCATATAGTTCTTGGCAGCCTCCTGCCACGTCCACCCCCTGTCACCGGCATTTTGAATGACCCAACCGTTGGGATTGGCCGTATCTTCAAAACCGTCTGACAACACGGGAGTACCCTCTTGCGGAGCCGTCCATGCCAGTTCCACCTTCCCGTCCTCCGTCACGCGGGCGGACAAGCCGGACGGGGGCAGAATGACATTAGACTGTTGATGTACGGTCAATATGGTTTTCAGTCCGGCATCCGAAGGCGAAGTGAAGGCCAGTTCCGCCTTGCGCGTCTGTGCCGTGGCGTTTTCGGTCAGGGTTTCCAACGTGACGGTGGTCTTTCCCGCTTCTCCCTGCTGCGGCGCCAGTTTCAACCAATCGGGTAAACCGGACACAGTCCAGTCTACATCAGCCTCCACCGAAAGCTCGAGCTTGTCGCCCGCCGCACCGCCAAGCGTTACGGCCTCTTCGGACAGTTTGATCTGATGTCCCAGGTTCTCCAGATTGAACGAAAGGGTTTCGCCACACGATGAGATATGCGTCAGGGCAAAGCGCGCCACCGTACCGTCGCTGTAAAAAGGCTTCACTTCCGCGTCGCCTCCAAAAGCCGTACGCCCGCTCTCCTCGCTGAAAGCCGCTTTTTCTATGTTCCCGTCGGCAGTTGTCGTACCGCCCGGCCGGAAAACGTATACTTCGTCCAGACGGGTTGTCCCGTTGTAGTTCACGTTACCGCCCGTATAAGCCGGATTGATGCGGTAAACCAACAGGCCGGATTCCGGCAGCCCGCTGTCGAACGTGCTGCCCTCCCTACGGCGGTATTCCACCACAAAATATTCTTCGGAACCGATGGGCCTGATTTTATAAGCCACATTCTCTTTCTTCTCTCCCCCGACCGGATTCAACACGTATGTGCCCGGTTCCGAAATCTCCGGAATCTCGTCTATCCAACCGCAATAGCGGTACTTCGTATAAGCCGACATCTGCTGGGGGACGAGCAGGTTGTCGGACATCAAATCCCAGACACCCACGGGATTCAGGTCGTCGTTCACGTGGTAGAGGTCGTACGTCCCCAAGGAATGCGACATTTCGTGGCAAATCACTCCGGTGTTCAACGGCACGGGTTCCAGCGACGCCCAACCGTTCGCATCATCGAACACCATCAGGTAACCGACCAGTTTCTTACCTTTTATATATATGGCCTTTTCATCGGGCAAAGCCAGGTCGGAACGGTGCGGCCACAACAAATGGCGGTTGCTCAACTCCGAACGTCCGCTCAACACGATACACATGTTGTCTACGATGCCGTCGTCGTCCGCGTCCAACGACGCGTCCTCCGGAAGCGCATCGGAAAGCCAGTCCGCCACTTCGCGTATGAGGGCTTGCTCGCGTGCCGCCTTGTCCACGTCGTCCTCATAACCGAGTTCATTAATCGAGCTTTTCTCCTTATAATATCCCCTCTCCCGGCTGGCACGATAGGATATGACCCGGCCGTCCACCGCTTCCGGGAAGAAACTGCTCTTCCAGGCAAGTTGCCCGTAAGAAGCCTCGCGGAAATAGTTGTATACGGAGTTCGCCCCCTGCGTGTCGTCATTAAACAACTGTTCGTACGCAGAAAAAGGACGCTCGAACATCTCGTCGTTATCTTCGTCTAAGAAACGTACGAAACAAACCAAATTACTTAAATCTCCTTTGTTCTTTTCCGCCCAGACCGGAATCAGGCCACACAAAGCCAGAAACAAAAGAAAAAACCTACAAGAATAAACTTTCATCATAACCGTTCGGCATTTGATTGATACTATCCGCAAAGATATTCATTTTTCCATACGATGCCGTGATTTACTTTCTTTTTTTCTATTCCGGGGTGTAAAAACGGCTCCAAAAGTCCTTATTCGCATAAACCGGATACATTTCGAACAGTTTTGTCCTTTCACCATACAAGTTGATTAAGAGAACATTGAAAGTCTATCTCTTAGTAAGAGAGCGATTGCATAATTATGCAATCCTATAACACCCTCAAAGATAAGCAAAAGGACGAAATCCGCAAAACAAAATGCATGTTTTAATGCAACAAAGACTATAATTAAGTTCACCAAATAAGCATTTGACTCTTCATTTTGTAAGTGTAACTGCCCGTTGTAAATGAAATGTCGCTCTCTTACTAAGAGAGCAACCGGTTCGCAGAAAGAATAAAAGCGGACAAAAAGAGGCTAAAAACTATTTTCTAATTAAAAACAAACGTTTATGAAGAAGTATCTACTCTCTATTCTATTCGCCATGTTCGGCATCATCACTTATGCACAAAACGAACCGGCCATCACGCTTACCGCCAAGGTGGAAGGCAAGCCATTGACACTGAACTTCGCCGTTTCCGAAGCTGGTCACAAATTCAAAGTAGACTGGGGAGACGGAAATTTGGTTGAGACTGAAGAAATAGCCGTTGACGATGGTTGGACTACCACCACAGTGACAGGCACTCCTTTAGGAGAAGGCAAAATCAGTGTTTATGGCGAAAAACTAGTGGTGCTCGACTGTAGTTATGCAGCCAATGACGGTACCAAACTTACGGCCTTGGACGTAACAAAAGCCACGGACTTGACCAAGTTGACTTGCAACACTCATGAAATCACGACCCTCGATGTGAGCAAGAATGTGAATTTGACAGAGTTGGTGTGCAGCAATAATCCTATCACCTCACTCGACCTTTCGGCCAATACCCAACTGACCTCGCTCGACGGAACCAACATGTCGCTTACGGAAATCGACGTGACAAAGAACACGGCTCTCAAAAAACTGATGCTGAACGACAACCAGATTGAATCCATCGACCTTTCGGCCAACCCGGAACTGAACACGCTCAACATCAACAACAACCTGCTGAGCGAGATAGACCTGAGCCAAAACACGGCTTTGGCCACAGTCAATATACAATCTAACAAATTAAGCACGTTGGATTTGTCTATGTGCGATAAGTTAAGCGTAGTTTTCTGTAACGGCAACGAAATTACCTCGCTCAAAGTGGGAAGCGTCAAAACCAGATTGAATTGCTCCGACAACCGCCTCTCGCTCGCCAACCTGCCATTGCCGGGAAGCAAATATTTCATTTATGCCCCGCAAAAAGGCATGCCCGTCGCCCAGCGTATCTGGCCCGGTGAGACGATAGACCTTTCCGCACAGGACAACCTCACCGGACTGGCTGCCGAAGCACAAAAGACCACATTCGTATGGAAGACAGGCGACACCGAACTGCAAGAAGGCACGGACTACACTGTGGAAAACAATGTATTCACATTCCTGAAAGCTTTCGACGAACCTGTTTATTGTGAAATGGCCACAGCCGCTTTCCCGGACTTCGCCGACGCCAATATATTCAAGACGGAAAACGTGACCGTGGAAACCGAACCGGAACTCTACTTGACACTCACGGCACAGGTAGACGGAAACGAACGTAACCTGACTTTCGCTTCTACGACCGAAGCCAACCGCATCATCGTGGACTGGGGCGACGGCAAACGGGTGGCCAGTGAGGTTATCGCAATGGCAGACGAATACGGAACGACTACCACCGTAACCGGTACACCCGCAGGAGAGGGCCACATCAAAATCTACGCCCGTGAAATCTCAGTCTTCGGCTGCGACTCACGTGTGGACGGCGCACAAGTGACTGCCATCAACACATCAGCGGCCACCGACCTCCGTGAACTGAACGTGTATACCAACGCACTGACGATACTCGACGTGAGCAAAAACACGGCGTTGGAAGTGCTGAACTGCTACAACAACCCCATCACGGCACTGGATCTCTCTGCAAACACCATGCTCAAAACCTTGGACGCAAAGAACATGGAACTCACGGAAATCGACCTCGCGGCAAACACCGCGCTCAACAAGCTGACACTGAGCGACAACAAACTCACGGGAATCGACCTGGGCAAGAACACAGAACTCACAAGCCTGTACATACTGAACAATCAGATTGCGGACATAGACCTGAGCAACAACACCAAACTGACCTACGTCAGCCTCAACGGAAACAAACTGACTTCGCTCGACGTGACGGCGTGCAAGGAGTTAGGTTCGCTGTTCTGCATGAACAACCAACTGACGGAACTCAAGGCTGACAACGTGACCAAAAGCGTGAATTGCAGCAAGAACAACTTCACACTCGCCACTCTTCCTGCATTGGGTTGCAACACTTACACCTATGCCCCACAAAATGCCATGCAGATTGCAGCGGAAGTAAAAGCGGGCGAGACCGTAGACCTCTCGGCACAGGACAATATCTCCGGACTGCTTGATTGCAAAGTAAAAACCACTTATACTTGGTTGACCGAAGACGGCGAGGCTCTCGTGGCCGGAACAGACTACACCGAAGAGGAGGGCGTGTTCACGTTCTTGGTGAAACAAGACGTGCCCGTGTACTGCGAAATGACCACCGCCGCATTCCCGAAATTCAGCGGTTCAAATACGTTCAAGACCACAACCACACTCGTAGAAGGCGGAAGCAGCATAGAAGGCACACGCCACAATACTCCTGTCATTACGGCCACACGCGGCAACGTCCTGATAACGGGACTGGCAAACGGTTGCGATGTGAAGGTTTACAACCTGTCCGGACAGGCCATTGCCGTACAGACTTCAACCGGAAATGCCGTAAACTTCAGTCTCGAACCGGGCTTGTATATTGTAAAAGCGAATCACATTTCATGTAAAGTAAACGCTCAATAATACAATACATATACCGGAGAGGAGGGTAAGACAAGTTCTCATCCTCCTCTCTTATCTTCTACTGTCTACAAATCAATCATTCAAAAATAAGACGATCATGAGAAAAGGTACAGGAATAGCTTTCGTCTTGTTGGCCACCCTGGCTGTTTGCCAGCCGACTGAGGCCAAAAGAAAGAGCAAAAAGAACAAGAATGCAATAGCAGCACTGGTAAAAGACTCCGTCAATGCCGATTATAAAAAAGTGACTAAGAACGCCGCTGTACAGAAAGGCTTGTTCACCACCTTATACAATGCCAAAGAAGGAAAACTTTACTTCGAAATCCCGGACTCCGCTTTCGGGCGCACCTATATCCTGGCCAACCGTGTAGCGGCTACGAGCAACACGCGAGATTTCGTAGCCGGACAAATTGCCACACAGCCTTTATTGATTCGCTTCAGCAAGGACGAACGAAACGTGTACATACACCAAATACAAAGCAGCGACATCGTAGCGGGGACAGACCCTATAGAGTCGGCTTTCGACAAGAACTTTTATGACCCCGTGTTGAAAGGGTTTAAAATCGCGGCTCAAAACGGAAAGAACGTGGTGATCGACGTCACGGCCTTCTTCGGTGCCAACGAAAAAGCCATCAGTCCTATCAAGACTGATAATCCGTTAAGCAAATTGCTCGGAGGGGCCAACTCGCTCAAAGGAACTTTCGTGCCGGATGCCTCCGGTATCGTCAGCTCGAAATGTTTCCCGGAAAACATCGAAATCAAGAGCCGTCTTTCATTCACCCTCACCCCGCTCGGCCAACCTTACTCGGTCATCATGCACCGTTCGCTCTTCGCATTGCCTGACGACCCGATGCCGATGCGCCTGCAAGACAATCGCGTAGGTTTTTTCTACTCCGACAAGAGCATATACACTTCGGAACAAGACCGCCTCATCCGGCGCACGTTCATCCATCGTTGGCGTTTGGAACCGAAGAAAGAGGATTTGGACAAATACTTCCAAGGCGAACTGGTGGAACCGCAGAAACCCATTGTGTTCTACGTAGATTCCGCTTTCCCCGAAAAGTGGCGCACGGCCATCCATCAGGGAATAGAAGACTGGAACACAGCTTTCGAGACTGCCGGTTTCAAAAACGCCATCAAAGCTGTGGATTATCCTAAAAACGACCCGGACTTCGACCCGGACGACATGCGTTACAGTTGCTTCAAATACGCTGCAACAGCCACAGCCAACGCCATGGGACCCAGCCATGTGGACCCGCGTACGGGCGAAATCCTTACCGGTGACGTCATCTGGTACCACAACATCATTTCTCTGCTCCACAACTGGCGTTTCGTACAGACAGGAGCGGTAGACCCAAGAGTACGTTGCCAGGTATTCGACGACGACGTGATGCGCGAATCCATCCGTTATGCAGCCGCTCACGAAATCGGTCACACGCTCGGCCTCATGCACAATATGGGGGCAAGCTACTCCTTCCCCGTAGATTCGTTACGCAGTCCCTCTTTCACACAGAAGTACGGTACGACACCGAGTATCATGGACTACGCCCGCAACAACTTCGTCGCCCAGCCGGGCGATGTAGAACGGGGGGTGAAACTGACACCGCCCGTATTGGGTGTGTACGACATCCACGCCATCAACTGGGGCTACCGTCTGATTCCCGGCACCTCGACTCCCGAAGCCGAGAAACCGACATTGGACCAGTGGATAGCCGAAAAGGCCGGAGACCCCATGTATGAATTCGGAGCACAACAGCTTTTCGGCACCGTGGACCCGACCGACCAAACGGAGGACTTGGGCAACGACCATATCAAAGCCGGCAACTACGGCATCAGCAACCTCAAGATTCTGATGCAAAACCTCGAAACATGGAACATGGAACGCGGCGAACGTTACGACGAGATGGAAAACATGTACCGTGAAATCGTCAACCAATACACCCGCTACCTGCGCCACGTCATGCCTTATATCGGAGGTATCCGTTACGAAGAGATACGGCAAGGCGACGGCAAGGAAACCTCCAAACACTATATCGACCGCGACCGGCAGCGTGAAGCCATGCTTTGGTTGTTGGAACAAGCCCGTACCTACAACGAGTGGCTGACAGTGAAAGAGCTGATCGGTAAATTTGAAATCAACATGAACGTAAACGACAAATTGCAGACCATGATTGTCAGCTCACTCATCAACTCGGCCACACTTTACCGTATTCAAGAAGGCGGCCTCGTGGATCCGGTACACAATTTCCGGCTCGACGAATATCTGAACGAGGTCACCACAGCCCTCTTCAAGGCCCCGACCGGAGGCCGTTTGTCTGATGCCGAACAGAGCTTGCAAGCCGCGGCCATCGCCCTCATGTTGAAAAATACGGGACTGGCTCCTACGGCAAAGGCCTCGACAAGCCTCACGGGAGATGCGGCCGCACTCCACACAGGCGCCATCGGCCAACCAGCGACACCGGAAGATGCTTTCGACGAAATGACTTCAAGCTTCCCTTGCTCTTGCGGCATGAGTCACGGCAACGAGTTTGCCCGTATCAACTTCGGACTGCCCACGCTGACAAAGGAACAAATCGGTGCTCTCATGACCGGACGCTTGCGCAAGGTGCTCAGCCTTTATAAGTCGCGCCGCGCCGCTGCAACCGGTTCCACTAAAGATTTCTACGATTATCAGATTCTGCTCATCGAGCGGACATTTGCCAATTAAAAGCATTACACCATGGGAAAAAGAATAACTGCGCTGTTTATCGGCGCCTTATGTCTGGCCGGGGGACTGGCGGCACAAACCCCACAACCCATATTGAAAGGCAAGGTGATAGACCGCGGAGGCGAGACTGTCATCGGAGCCCACGTCAAATGGAAGAATGCACAGGGAGGAGCCGTAACCGATCTGGACGGTAACTTTTCGATTCCGGAAACAGGAACGGAACTGGTCATCTCATTCCTCGGATACAAAACCCAGACCATCAAAATCAAACCCGGACAGAAAAACCTGGTAGTCACGTTGGAAGACGACGCACAGGATCTGGACGAACTCGTCGTAGTAGGATACGGTACACAAAAGAAAGCTTCGCTCACCGGCTCCATCGAGACCATCAAGAGCGAAGACCTGCTGAGCCTGCCGACGGCCAATCTCGACGAAGCTCTTTACGGTCAGGTGGCCGGTCTGCAGGTCATGCAAACCACCGGTGACCCGAGTAGTGCCAAGGAAGCTAACCTGCATATCCGGGGTATCAATAATTCTCCTTTACTTGTCATCGACGGCGTACCGCGTTTCGGTACGACCACCAGCGACGGGGAAATGCGTCTGTCCGACCTGAATCCTGACGACATAGAAAGCATCTCCATCCTGAAAGATGCCGCTGCCGCAGCGGTCTACGGTGCCCGCGCCGCCAACGGGGTGATTTTAGTACAGACCAAACGGGCGTCCGGCAACCAAAAAGTGTCGGTCAACTACCGAGGCCAGATGAATATCCAGCAAGCCACACAATTGCCGGACTTCCTCGATGCCTACGAATACGCCAAGCTCTACAACCGTGCTGTGGAGAACACGCCGGGTACGGCCAACGCGGCCTACACTCCCGAACAGTTGGAAATGATACGCACGCACTCCAATCCGAACGTGTACGGCGATGAAAACCTGCTGGATTATCTGGACAACGTGGGCTATACCACTACGCACAGCGTATCGGCCAACGGAGGTAACCAATACGTAAAATACTACATCTCGGGCGGATATACCCATTCCAAAGGTTTGTACAGCGGAGTCAACCGCGACCGTTTAAACTATTCAGCCAAACTGGATGCTACACTGACCAAAGGACTTGTGCTCTCGCTCGACATTACCGGTTCGCGCTCCAACAGCAAGAATTCCAGTTATACGACCATCGACAACGCCTACAACTCCTCTCCCCTCCAGGTATTGCGGTTCGACAATGGCTATCTGGCCAGCGTGGACGGCAGCAACCCGCTCATCAACGTGGAAGACCTTGGAGGCTACATCAAAGACACGGGAAAGATGAACACCATTACGGCCAATTTGCGTTGGGAGCTGCCTTGGGTGAAAGGCCTCTCTGTCTATGCCCGGGCTACGTTCGACAACAATACCCGCATGGAGAAGACCTTCGACAAACCCGTTACGCTTTACACCTACGACCAGCAGACGGGACAGTTCGATACCGACCCGAATACGGTCTACCCGACCGCCAAAGTCTCCATCGAACAAATCGACCGTTTCGTAGACAACCAGCTTTATGAAGCCGGAATAAATTATAACCGTACGTTTGCCGCCAAACACGATGTAGGCGCCATGCTCGTAGCCAACTACCAACAGACGCACAACCAATACATGACGGGCGAAAACCAGAACGCCAGCATCTATCCGGAAACGATCGGGACAGCCGTGACCGCACGCCTGTTGGGCAGCGAGACTTACAACCAGCGTGCGTCCCTCATCGGACGACTGAACTACGGTTATGACTACCGTTACTTTGTGGAAGCCAGTTTCCGTGTAGACGGTTCCACTTATTTCCACCCCGATCATCGGTGGGGCTTCTTCCCTTCGGTATCGGCCTCGTGGGTGCTGTCTAACGAAACGTTCTTCAAAAACTGGAAACAAAAAGTGCTCTCTAATGTCAAATTCCGGGCTTCCACAGGTCTGCTCGGCGACGACGGACTGGTCGGAGAGTACTCTTACCTACTCACTTATATAGAGTCTACAAGAGAGGGTTATAACATAGGAGGTAATTACCGTCCGGGCATCATCATGTCTACAGGCAATTATCCCAATCCCGAACTGACGTGGGGAAAGTCGCACGACTATAACATCGCTGCCGACCTGGGGTTCTGGGACAACCGCTTCGGCCTGACCTTCGAACACTATTGGCGTTACGAAACGGACAAAATCACAGCCGCCCCGTCCTATCTCTACCCGCCCTCGACCGGCGTGGACGGCAACGTGCCCAACATGAACTTCAGCAAACTGAAAGCCTGGGGTTGGGACTTGACATTGACCCACCGCAACACCGTCGGCAAGGTGAAGTACAACGTAGATCTGACACTGGCCAAGAGTCAGGACAAATATCTGGATTTCGGCGATGAGTCAAGCGTTACTCCTAACCTGCGCCGTGTGGGACGCAGCAGCATGGTATGGTCGATGTATGAAGCCGAAGGCCTGTTCCAGTCGCAAGAAGAGATTGACAACTGGCCGCTCGATCAGGACGGACAAGGCAACGCCACACTGGCTCCGGGCGACATCAAGTACAAAGACCAGGACGGCAATCACGTACTCGACACCAAAGACTTGATTTACGTGAAAAATTCTTCCAACCCGGACTTTAATTTCAGTCTGCGCCTCGGTGCAAGTTACAAAGGATTTTTCGTCAACGTCATGTTCCAAGGCGCCACAGGTTACCAACAGAACATCAAGGAGCTTTACACCACGAACAGCGGAAGCTTACAGCGGTTCCAGAAATACCATCTGACGGATACCTGGACACCGGACAATCCCGGTGCTTCACTGCCGCGCATCAAATTTGCCACGGCTAATGACAACAACCGTAAAGAGTCAACTTTCTGGGTAAGAGACTGCGACTTCCTGCGCCTGAAATCCCTGTCATTGGGCTACGCCCTGCAACCGGCCGTGCTGAAGAAACTCAAGTTGACGTCGGCCAGCATTGCCTTGCAAGGCAGTAACCTGGTCACTTGGTCTTCACTCAGCGACTTGGGGATGGACCCGGAATCGTTGCGCGGCTATCCTATCCAACGTTCTTACGGAATCACCTTGAATTTAGGTTTCTAAGTCTAACTTCTTAAAACGAATCGTTATGGATTTGCATAAATCGCTTACACTCGGCATAGCCAAGCAAGCTTGCCTCTGTTCTCGCTTAATCGCGATTTTCAAAAAATATATCCTCTGCGGATTGTTTGCCGCCGGACTCACCGCTTTCACGGGCTGCGACGACCTGTTCCGCGACACACCCGTAGACAAGATGTCGGAAAAAGACATCTGGAAGAACCCCATGCTTTTGGACGAGTATGTCTTGCCATGGTATCGGAACATGAACTCCGGCTTCTCTACTTACGTTCCCACGACCATCGCTTTGGTCAAAAGTGCTTCGCGTTACTACATGCCCTGGTTCGGTGATCAGATAGTGCCCTCCAAGAACGACTATTACAATGCCGGTTACGGTGATTTACTGAAAAGCAACACCAAAGAAATCACCAACTGGGCACAAGTACAATGGTCGAACTACTATACACAGATACAGTCCGTAAACCGCTTGTTTGTCAACCAGGGCGAGATTGCCGAAGGTAGCCAGAAACAGCGTATATTGGGCGAGGCACATTTCTTCCGCGCCTACTATTATTATATGCTCTGGAGGCAGTTCGGTGGAGTAATGCTCATCCAAGAGCCTCTCGACCCGTTGAATGACAGCCGGAAATATCCGCGGGCCTCATACGAAGAAATGGTACGGGCCATCGTGGACGACGCCCGGGCTGCCGCCACCGTCCTCCCTTTGGAATATGATGCTACGGACGAGGGGCGCATCACCCAAGGAGCAGCTCTCATGCTGGTGGCTAAAACATTCCAATGGGCTTCGAGCGACGTATTTCAGAATCAGGAAAAAACGTATCTAGGCTTCAGCGACGACCGTTCTCACGACATGCTCGACTCGGCACGGGTAGCCTACGAAACCCTCATGGGCTTGCAGTACTATGACTTGATACAGATAGCCGGAACGGATGAGGAAAGTATCAAACAAGAATACCGGAACATATTCCTCACCAAGAACAGCAAGGAATCCATTCTTGAAGTACAGCACTCTGACGACGGCAATTACGACACGGGCTTCGGCCATAAACTGGATCGTGACGCCGCCGCTCCCCACTTTACGGGCACGACAGCCGCTTATACGCCCACGCAGAACCATGTGGATGAATATGGCATGCGCGCCGGCCTCACTTACGATGCACAGCACCCTTATGTGGGACGCGACTACCGCTTCTACGCCAATATCCTGTATGACGGCTCCACCTATAACGGGCATGTCATGGACATACACTACACACGCGAAGGCAACAACGAAATCCCGGGAGAGGACCTGACGGCCTACGGCACGTCCACCACAGCAGCCGTAACCCGCACGGGCTACTATATGGGCAAGTTCGTCAACGAAAAACAACAAATCAACAACGACGAAGCCTATGCCAGCAGCCAGAATTACATCATCTGGCGTTATGCGGAAGTATTGCTGGATTATGCAGAAGTAATGTTCCGGTTGGGCAACACAGAAGCGGCACGTACCCAAGTGAACGCCATCCGCCGCCGTGCGCACATGGACGAGTTGCCCTCGCTCACATGGGAGCAACTGGTGAATGAACGCCGCGTGGAACTGGCTTTTGAAGAAACTTCATATTGGGATTTTTTCCGTTGGGGCATAGCTGAGGAAAAGCTGAATGGAACGAGCAACCCGCTTAAAGCGATGAAAATCGTGAAACGTGGCGAAACAACCACTTATTCCATCAGCAACATGAACCGTTTCCCACAACGTGTACGCGTGTTCCAAAAGATGCAGTATTACCTTCCCATTCCTTGGGACGAGATACGCTACCACGGCATCGACCAAAATCCGGATTGGGTAGAAGTATAACATAGATATTAGTGATTGTTTAACTAAAAAGAGAAAGAAAATGAAAAAGATTATCAGTACCTTATTTTTAGGTTTGGCCTGTACCATCGGAGTACAGGCACAGGAGTACAACCTGTTTTATGATGTCGACGCAGACGGTTGGCTTTGGTTTGACTCCCAAGAAAAGATAGACAAGTATGTAGGCCTTTGCAACGAAGCGGACAATAAAATTGACCCGAATGGCAAAATCATCCAAATGGTACCGGCAGACATCGCTCCCGATTATCCTCCCACTTATGCCGACCCGTTCTGGGAAGGTGCCGGAGAAGGTGGTGAAATCGGCGCAGAAGGTTTCCGTACGGGAGCCATTATCACAGCAGCCTCATCGGCTATAGGAACCCCAAATGGAGGAGGATTTGTTGTTCTCATGCCATCCTGTTCCTCTTTCAGTATCTGCTTGTCACGCGAAGGACAGACTTGTGTACGTATGATGGCTTCAAAAGATATCAATACCGTATTTACCAATTACGACGTTATCAGTGCCAAATATGCACTACCCGGATTTAGCCCATTATTTCGTTCTGGAATATTCACATGGAAAAACATTGAGACTTTAACCAATAACAATGGAGGTTATTCCCTCAAAAGCAACGAACCTATCTACGCTTATTTCCAATCTGCTACTGCCGACCCTATTTACATCCACGGCATTCGCGTGACCACTCCGACCAACAGCACGGTGAACATCAAGGAAACCGTAGCCCCGAAGTCTCGCATCTTCTTCGAGGGCAACCGCGTGGTACTGAACGAAGCTACCGACATCAAGGTATATAATGCCAACGGACTGCTGATGAACGCCGCCCATACCGACCGTATGGACCTGTCGAACATGCCTAAAGGCATCTATATCGTGAAAGCCGGCGACGCCATTCGCAAATTGGCCGTGCAATAAGCCGCAAACTTTCCGGATTATTAACACAAAACAATCTCAGCCAAACGAAAAATCATTTGGCTGAGATTATTTTTTTATTCTGCTGCAAACGATTTTTCGTTTGGCGCAGAATGATTTCAGCTTTTCAGTAAAGCGTCTCCTTTTGCCTTACCAATCTGAGAAACAATCATTTGCAGACCATTTCCCAAACAAAGGACTTCCAGCTTCTTTTTTTACAAGATTGCATCCGCAAGAGAAATCAATCTCTCACCACATGGATAGAGACTTTGATATAAGGAGTATCTTTCTGTCCGCCCAAACCGACATAGACATTCTTCCTTACGCTATAACCTTCGGGTGCGGTAACCGTACACTTCTCGGTAATGTCCGTTCCGTCACCATCTCCGCTAACCCATGCTTTTCGCTCTGCATCGGTAAAGGCATTCCAAGATTCCTCTTCTACCCAAACCCACAACTCGTAAGTGTACTCGTCGCCGGAAGGCAGGTTTTCTATTCCGGAAAGGGTAACCTTCAGGTTGCTCTCCGACACTTTCACGCCGTGCAATGTCGTTGCATTACCTTCGAGAATAATGTCTTCTTCATATTTGCCATTGACACGGATGGCAAAGTCGTCGGCTTCCGCAAACCATTCTCTTTCGATGTCGGTCGGAATCTGAAGCTCGATGTCGGCAGAAGTGCCCGGTTCCGGATCAGGTTCTGGCTCGGGTTCCGGTTCTGGCTCCGGATCGGGTTCCGGATCAACCGGTGTCTCGCCTCCATCGGTAGTGAAGCCCGGGTTGCAACCGCCTTCAACATAGTCGTTCGGCGTAGCCACGTTCACCAATGTGGTTCCAATCTTTATTTCCGCCTCTTCTTTGCCAAAGCCATTCCATACATAGAACTTTTCATAATTGAAATAGAAATTAGGTCCTACGACGTTTTTCAGGCTATAAGTACCCTTCAACTCGCATTCGTTACATGCAATCATGGCCTTCCCCCAACCCATTACCTTGAAGCGTAAGGCAGATTTCAGAGAATACTCATAACACAAATCGCCTAAATCGGCCAATCCGCCTTCACGTAAAATGACGGTAGCACCAGAGATTTCCGTTTTGGACGACTTGATGTACTCTGCCGTAAGCTCGCAAAAGTCCTCCAACTCCAATTTCTCAGTAACTTGCAACTTACAGCCGACATGAACATTCGTTTTCTCCTCCAAATCCAGGTTGCGGGCATACAATGTACCTTCAACACAAACCGTGGACATATCTCCGAACTCTGATTCCTCCTTGCCACTCGTCACATTCAAGTCACCCACTACATGAAGTTTAGAAGATCCGTCTGTATCAAGTTCGTCGCACACGAAATCGCCTCCCACATACACATCTCCATTCAACTCCACTTTGCCCTTTACGCTAAGGTCTGACACGGTTTTCAAAGTAGCTCCTTTCTTAACGGCAAATTCATCTCCTTTGTTTTTGACGCTGAACTCACCGTAATTGAGTACGGTTATCTCCTCAAGAACATTACTTTCAAAAATGACTGTTCCACCGTCCTTAACGATGATACGTCCACCCTTTCCTGTGTATTTCTTCACATACAACGTTCCGTCTACGAAGATATCTTTTCTTATCATCCCGCCGTCAATGGTATACACCCCTTCCTTTGGAACATAAGAAGGAACATCCCAACCGTTAAATTGTTTGTCGGACAATGTGGCGACCTCATCCGGAATGGACGGAACCTCTTCCAATTCCAAGTTGCAAGCCTCATTCACATTTTCCCTCAATTCCATGCTCCCCTCCATCGCACGGGTCTGCACCCCGTCCGCATCCCCGATGGTCAAAGCGGTATTGTTGCTGAACAATATCGTCTGCCCGGAGGGCACGGCAGGAATGGTCCCGCTGCCAATGGTCTCCAACTCCTCATTGGCACATCCGGCCAACGCCAGAGCCAAAGCCGGAATTAAAAAACTCTTCATTTTCATTCTCATAAAACATTTACATTAAAAAATTAAACAAATAAAATTATATCACTATCTCGAAGGCCTCATGCCGCAGTCACCAATTATTCTTCTCCACGCCACGGATAACGAGGACTTTCACGGCTATCCCGACTTACGTCGTCTACATAGTATCCCTTTTCCGATTCATCACCGTCTACCAACCCTCTCACCAATGCACTTCTCTCTACTTCTTCCTTATAAAGCTCTTCATAATCGCGTGTATAATCGGCATGCGGCACCACGTTCACATCAAACACGAGCTTTACCATGCCATTCGGATGTATATTACCATATATCCGTATGACGTGTTGTACGTAACCGATATTCTTCGCACTCTCATACCTGAATCTCAGACGGGCTTTTCTCTCTGGCAAAACCATACGTTCGCCTTGCTTTAAAAGCGGAACGATACACCCGCAAGAAGACTGTATGTCGCGTATGATAAGAGGCTGGTCGCCCGTATTCTCTATTTCGTATGACAAGTTAAGCACCTGTCCCGCAATCAACGGATAATAATGACGTACGGAATCCGCCACAGATACCGTCGTCAGACCTATATTCTTCTTGCAGGCCGGTAATCCCAAGCAACAGAGAAGGACACACACTACATATATAATATTCACCTTCCTCATACCCATTCAATACACTTTTATTTCATCACACGCCACAGACGCACGAGCCGCGGCGACTTGCATAAAACGAAGTTCCACAGGAATATCCGGATTTACCGTTTCGAGTTTACAGCTCACTCTTTGCTTGCTGAACACCTCTTTCTCTCCGACCGGAGGAAGGCCGAACGACGCCATTTTCCCCTCTCCCTGCCACACTTCTACAGAAGCAGGCAAAAAGATGTGCCAAGCCGGAGCATACAGAAGCGAAAGCTCCAGAACAGCTCCGTCGGAAATCTTTCCGGGCGGTACTTGCAGGACGAACCGGCGGGACGAAGCGATGAACCATCCCGTATGATAGTCGGAAGGCAAAGCATAAAGCCCGTCGGTAAGCACGGGAAGAGAGGCTGCGTTTTCATCTTCCGCAGGCTGGCATGAAAGCCGTATTCCTTTCAAGGGATTTTGAGATTCACGGTTTTCGGTTTTCAAAATATTCCATTCCTCTAAATAACTTTGTACGCTTCCAAATGCCTCACGATAATTTTTCATGCCGGAAAAAGCCGTATATCCATAAAGAGACTCCAAATACAGGTCGGCCTTGCGCTCATCATAAGCTCCGGCAGGCATACGCAACAGTTCGAGGCGGGTGAATTGCAGGGCAGTCAACAACTCATTCAACCTACGGCGTTCCATACCATCCGTTCGCTTGGCACAGCCGTCCAGCCTGTCGCAAAATGCACCGAACTCTACCGGGTCAAGCCAGGCTGAGACCGCATCGGCAATTCCTCCATAAAAAGGTAACAAAGCCTCACGTTCTTTCACGATATGCTCCCACGAAAGGTAAGCCGGAAGCAAAATGTCAGACGCATGCGGATAGAAACGTTTCAGATAGCGTTCCGTATACGACTCCAAAGGCAGGTCGGGATTGATCAACATACAAGCCAATGCAGCCGTCTGCAAATCATCGAAAGAGGCATAGTCGTAGCCGCTGCCGTTATAAAACAGTCCCTTCACGCCAAGGCTGTGAAAGTAGCGCAAACGCTCACTCAAAACTCCTAAACAGGGATACGGCGTGAAATAGTCATCGAAATTGCGCATGTAATCCCACACATATATCCTCGAAACGACCTTACGCCACTCTTTTACTTTTCGGGAAAAATTCTCTGCCGGTCTCTTTCCGGCAAAGTCCGGCTGCAAGGGCAAATCCATGGCGCTGATGATTACTCCTGCATTCTGAGGCAACGGTTCGGCCGGCGGTACTTCAGTCGTCCTGTAAGACGAAGTAAAAAACAAATGATGGGGGTAACGTGCAGCCAAACGACGGATGAAACGGCTCACGGACGGAGTAGCCATTTTCCGCGTATTGCCCGCCGCCGTACAAGCCTTGCAGGCACAAACCGCACCGTTGTCGTTAGGCATAATGGCAAAACGTACTCCGCCGGCCTCCCCGTAATTATCCGTAACATAAGCCTCTACGGCCTTGAAAAGCTGCTCCGAAGAAAAACAGAACTGGTTCTCGTCACGCTGCCCGTCTACCCAAGCCAAAGCCTCTTCAGGCACTTCGCCCGGAAAGACGCGCCGAAGGTTATGCCCCCAAAGTCCCCAGTCGTAGTCCACATGATGGGAAGCCGTGACCGGCATCAGTTCGGGGTCTGCGTTGGAAGGAGAATATATTCCCCGGTATTCAAAAGCAAAATCGCCTTCGGCATGCGCTATGTCTATCATGGCCGGAGGTAAGTCCGAGGCTTCTATGCGCGGGTCTTCTCCAGAGGCCAGAAACTGGTATATCAGCCATAACATCTTATCTTCGTCGCAAGCGGTCAGACGCAATACATCGCCGTCAAGAACTGTCGAATAATCATGTTTCCCCTTCGCATCGACATGCACTACGATTTGCAGGAACGTACCTTGTGCAGGTTTTTGTCGCAAAGCCACACTACGGCTCCCCGTACGGCGATCGAGATGATTGAACAGATAATCCGCCCATTTCCGATCCGCTTCCACCCTTTCGTCGGCAGCTTTAACCCAATAATGGTCATAAGACGAAACACGGCGTGCCCCCGCCCGGGAACAGGCACAACACAGCGACAGTATCAGTCCGAAGAAGAATACTGCTTTTAGCTTAGAAGTGTATGAACAGTTGCAGATATACATTATATAAGTTTTTATACCGTGTGTCTATATTCTCCACATATTTCGTCCGAGTCCCCGTACGGTTGTTGAGCTGAGTATAGAACGTGTGCCACGTCCCCATGACTCCTCCGGACAAATGGCTGTTGAACATGTAAGTCCCGCCCAGTCCTACCATGGTATTCAACCGGTCGAACGAGCTGGGCATGGCGTAATCTATCATATCGGCTTCGGGTGCCGTACCGACTGCTCCCGTCACGGTGATATTCGTACGCCCGTCCTCCAACGGATAATATTTGAGCTGGGCGGAAGCATTTACATAAAAACGTGAAGAGAGCAAATAGGCATCGGCTTTCCCGCCTACCAGAACCTGGTTCCATACCTTAGACAATCCCAGACCGGCACTGAACAAATTGTGATTGCTCCTATCCCAACCGTTGAATACCCATCCGCCTTCTCCATAGCTGTCGTCCCAGCGGAACGTTTTGGAATAAGTACTGATACGCCTATACATGGCATGGATATCCAACGACAATCCGTTATCCGCTTCGTAAGCGGCCTGCAGACCCACCGTAATCTTCGGAAAATACTTGTTGGACCAGGCTGCGGTCAGCGTTCCCGCCCATTTCCGCGAGAAACGGTGCTCCCAACCGCCTTGCAGTTGCAGGCCTACGCCGCCGGACACCTGGTCCTCCGGGTCCCCGCCGCTCGTACTGCCATCCCGTCCGGCATAATTAATCCGCCCGGTGAACAGGTTGTAGGCATTCTTACGGATATACGAAGCCGAAGCCACGGAAGTAATCACATCCTCTTCCCCATAACGTCCTTGAAGGTATTCCAAGCTTATCTCGTTCCGGTAAGACCGACTGAGCAGCCCGTCGATATGCCGCTTGAAACTCTCGGCTTCTTCAATGCCCGGCTTATATTTCCGCTGATAAAAATAAGCGGAGTCATAACGGTGCATCGCTTCGTAAGCCGTCCCCTTGGCCAACAAGAGCGATTCGTTGTCTTCGTCGAACAACAGAGCCGTATCCGCAACGGCTATGGCAGAATCCGGTTCGTGCTCTTTAATCAACTGAAGCGCCATAAGCTCGCTATTTTCGGCAAAAGCCCCTACAAGACCGTCATTGTCGGGATAATCATCAAGCTGCGGCCGAAGCAAATCCACTGCCCGCCGGTAATCTTCCGTACGGCTATAAGAAGCGGCTTGTTTCACAATAAAATCAATGTCCTCCGGATATATGGAACGAGCCTGAGACACATACGCATCATAATCCTCATGACGGTCGAGACGGTCGGACATACCGATGGCATATTGCAAACCCTCGTATGAAGAGGGATTGACTTCGAGCAGGTGGACACTCTCTCCGAAAGCCCTGCCGCTGGCTCCCCGTTCGATAAGTTCTTTTATATAAGGAATGGCTATTTCCTCGTATGCGGCGGCATACATCGGATATAACTCGGCCTGCACCGTATCGCTCATGGCAAGGTTCAAAACATCAAGTGCCTCAGACGTCTGTCCTCTGCGGCTGAACACATCAGCTTTCTTCACGAAGTATCCTCCGTAATCAGGATACTCTTCGTGAATGGAATCGAGAACCGCCAGTGCATCGTCGTAGCGCCGCAATTCGTAATAACAAGCATAAGTCTTGTCCAAAGCCGCCAGTTTCGTTTCATCATCATAACCTCCGCGAACCGCTCCTTTCAAATACGGTAAAGCCTCGGCATAGAATCCATCGGAAACCAGTTCCGATGCCTGTTGCAACTGATTGCGTGCAAATTCATCCGCAAGGTCGGCGTCTTCGGGATTCATCTTTACCAGATTCGACAACAAAGTATAAGCCTTAGCCGTATTACCCATCCGCTTGTACACCAGATACTCTTTATACAGCAAAGATGTCTGCTCCCCCCTGCGTCGTTTGGCCTCGGCCAAATAGTAAAGGGCATCATCATTGTAACCGCGCGTAACGGCAGTGTTGAGCATGTAATCCAAGGCTTCATCGCTTTTGGACGTTTCATAAACCTTACCGTAAAGCACGTACGGATCGTTCATCCGTGCCGCATTGGCCGCCTCCGCAAGCAACAGATTATAGAAACGCACCAGATGACCGTCACGGTTGGTTCTCATCCTCGACTTGACAAAGGCCATGGCTTCCTGATAACGGGCTTCTTCGGCCAGGATAGAGGCCTTTTTAATGATAAGTGCCGAACTTCTCGGTATGCGGGACACACCGACACCGGCCGTCTGAATGGCTTCTTCCGTATTGCCCTGCTGTAACAGCAGGTTCACCAGATCCAGATAATACCCTTCGTTCTGTGGCGAGACTTCCACCAAGTCCCGGAGCAAAGCGACGGCCTTCTCTTTGTCGCCGCTTTTACGTCTTTCCTGATAACTTTCCTCCAGACGGTAAACATAATCCCGTTGCACGGTGGAATCATTAGGATAGATTTGCCTCAGCCTCCTGAGCAGGCGGTCGGCTTCTTCTACATTGCCCTGTTTCCGATAAAGCTCTATCTTCTTCCGCCAAAGTCCTTGCCAGTAAGGGTTAATCTCCAAAAGCTCATTGACATAACAAATGGCACTGGAATAGTTTCGGGTTTCATCCTCCACCTTAATAAGCAACTGTTTGGCTTCCACATTCTCCGGGTTGTCCCGCACCGCCCGTACAAGGAAGTAACGGGCGGTATCATAATCCTTCTTCCTATAATGGTAACGACCGCATAGTTCATTCAAGCCATTGACATCCGGATAGATGCTCAAACCTTCATCCAACAGTTGTTTGCCGGCCTCCCACTGCTCTCGTCCGAACATCGAACGCACGTTCGATTCGTAATAATCAGGCGTATGTACATCATCTTTTTCAATAATGTTAAACGCATATACCCCCACAATACTGACAAAACAAATCAAACCGATCAACAAACAACCGAACTTCCTCATGACTCACCTCCTTTCTCCCTTTCTCCGGACTTCTCTTTTTTCTTACTCCCGGCAAAACCCTTACGGCTCATTTCGCCCCATACGGCTTTCTTATTGAGCAGGAAATTACAATACCCCTTAATGGAAAAAACCACAATGAGAGGGTGATAAAGAAAAGGTTCCAAAATAGCCGCTCCTATAATCCAAAGGTAGGACTTGACTTTACGGAACGATCCCCCAAGCGAATAATCGTAGAACAGAACGACCAACGAAAGACTTATACAGAAAGCGTAAAGTCCGAGAAATATGACGACAGCCGTCTTCCAGTTTACGACACCAGTAAGAGCCTGATATAGGAAGGTGAGAAGACCGAAGAATTCAATAACCGGAGCAAGACATTCGAAAATAAGCACATAAGGCAAAGTCACCATCCCCAATTGCCTGTATTTCCAATTAAAAAGGAACCGACGATGACGCACAAAAGTCTGTATCAACCCATGCCCCCAACGTACCCTTTGACGGTAGAGCACTTTCAATGTGGGAGGAACTTCCGTCCAACAACAGTTAGCCGGAATCTGTACGACACGGTATTTTCGTCCGAAATCGCAGCAATAACCGACCATACGTATCAACATGTCCATGTCTTCGGCAAAAGAGTCTCCACTATATCCCCCCGCAGCCATCACCACATTCTTGTCGAACATACCGTAACCTCCCGAAACATTAGGCATGGCATTGATAGTAGACCACCCCATCTTTCCGATAAAAAACGAACGCATGTATTCCAGGGTCTGAAACAATGGACAAGGAGTATGCGGTGGTCTGAGTTCCACTATCTGCCCCTTTTCTATCCGACAGCCGTTCGAAGCTGCCATGACTCCACTGACGGCTATCACGTCCTCAGATTCCAAAAACGGCATGATACAACGCGAAATAGCGTCTTTGGAAAGAATGCAATCCACATCGGTATTGATGAAATACGGGTAGGAGGAAGCATTAAGCCCGGCATTGACGGCATCGGCTTTCGTTCCTCCGTTTTCCTTATCCACCACAATCAGCCGTTTATATTCGGTCCGGGTTGACTTGAACAACCGACGATAAGGTTTCGTATGTATATATTCCACGTAGGCAAACGGCACCTCTACTAACGAGAAATGTTCGATGAGCAGTTCCAATGTCTTATCACGACTACCGTCGTTGACAATCACCACTTCAAATATCGGATATTCTTGTGCCAGCAGCGAATTCACATTGTTAACGATGGTCTTTTCTTCATTATAAGCCGGAGCGATAATAGACACTCCCGGAGTATAAGGACTGTTATCCATGATATATTTGGGATACACCGAAAGATGGGAATGTTTGCTACGGAGTATGCCTAATTCTGCAAGCCACATCAGAATCACGTATGAAACCATGAGTCCCAAGCTATAAAAGAAGACCACATAGCCGTAAAAATAGAAAATGATATCTTTCATAGGCTCTCATTGTTAATTATGGGGTTCTCTACATGCTCGAACAATATCTGGTTCTCACTACTTGCCTTGACTTTAAGTCGGAGAAAAATATTACGCCCCTCGTCGTTGTACAGCCACAAACAACGCAAGGCCGTACGTTTGGTGTAATTAGACACGGAGTTTTCATATACGTCGGCGAAAAAATGTACACGGATACCCGAACCTATGGCCAACAAAGCATTGAGTATAGACCGACGCAAAATCTCGGTCTGTTTATAGAAAAGCCCCAACATGACTTCTTCCGCCTCATCAAACCGACGGATTCCCATACAAGCGAATGCAGCATTTCTACAAAGAAAATTGGGAGAATCAAAATAAGAGAAAAGGTATTTCACCTCTTGGTCCGTCCCCCAATAGGCAATCTCGTGCATGAAAAAGACAACTTTACTGGTTGCCTCCGTTTTCTGCAATAAAGGAACAAACAAAGGAACCGGCCTACCACCTTCACGTATCTTTCTAAATATCTCATGAAGTTCCATCTTATCCCAAATAGAGAAGGCTGTATTCTGAATACTACTCTCCTCCAGAAACATATAAGGTTCCTCTTTGTTCGTGCACATATAATACAAACGGGTTGCCTTACGTAACCGTATATCTTTATCGTTCACCAAACTCGCCACAATACTATCCGGCAACTGCATGTTGGTCAATCTCACGGCTTGCATCAAAGCCACTTTATCTTTACGTTTACCTAATATGAGTTGTCTTTCCACGTAATCCGTAAAGCCGATAAGTTTCATGACACGTTGTATGTTCGTCAAGTTCGGATTTTGCACATTCGTATAAAGACTCAATTCCACCAGCACTTCCGACCACAGACGCATCTCCCACGTCTTCCATTTACGTGGTTTATATTCCATACGTCGGCTAATCTCCTCAGTAGAAAGGTTCTCCACCTCTTCATGGACGATGGCTTTCAACTTATCAAAATATCTGCCTTTAATCCAAGCTTTCCTCTTTGCATTGCGGCGCCGAAGATAGACATGAACTCCCATAATGCAAAAAATGACGGCAAATCCCAAACAACTTACAAGAATCACTCCGTATGCCACTCTCACCACCCACGGATAATCTACAAAAAGATGTCTATACAGATAATAATAATATCTCACTATATTCCATCCCCAAAGTTGATAGACATCATCCGCCCCCGAATATCCTGTATGACTGGCCTGCAGAACTCCTATATTTGATTCTGCCAGGCAAAAGACGGTATATACCATCTGTAAAAACATTCCTACAAGAATTCGTTTCATACTTTTCTTATATTACAGCTCTCACAAAAGGTACACAAAAGACTATCTACTCCCCCTCATTACCAACTTTCACCCAATATTATAGACATTCCATAATGCACATCTCTTACTAAGAGATAAACAACAAATGTTAAGACATTGATAAACAGATTATTGCCTGCCTTTCGAAGACTCGTTTGTAAAACACATCATTAAAAAAGTTATGAAATATCGCTGATTTTTCTTAGAAATATTATATTATAAATAGCTTATTTCCAGATTATTTTATTACCTTTGCCCCAACAAGATCGCTCTCTTAGTAAGAGAAAAGACAAAAGACGGCACAACAGAAAGTAGAGCTTTTTACAACACAAAAAAACACTCTACCCACAAATAAAAGACAGATTTTCTATTGAATAAAAACCTTAATGCTCTACACTACTCATAAATTTTGTAACGGTTGGCAAGCATCTTCTTGTATTGAATCACGCAAAACAAGAAGTGATTCGGGGCCCATATTGAACAAAAGATCGACGACACTCAAATTGGGCAAGAAACCATATTTTTCCCGAAAGACTTGATAATATCCACGAGGAATAAAAGTAACATCAGCCTCAACTGATATTTTAGGACTTATCAAATTACGGAAATCGGCAACACAAACATCCGACCTGCCTCCAAAATCCATAAAGCCATAAGAAGCCGTCTGCGCAACTTTGGGGTGCAAGTCTATAAGTTCGCACACCTTGGCACGTATCGCTTCGTTAAAATCAAAAAGAAAGTCCCACTTCTGCGTATAAAACGGTAGGAAGTCATCGGCATAATACTCAAAGAAAGGACTGTTGCGATAAGCCGTCTCCAAAGCATTCCAATGCAGGTGGCGCCAATTCCCATGGTCTGAGATACGGATATCCTTCATGGGACACTTATCTGAGGCAGGCTTCACCACAGGAATGGTCAACGCCTGCACACCGGAAGGCGAAGCAATGAGGCAACGGTTACGGTAAGTTTGTTTCACATAATGCTCGTATGCCTCGACGTACGCTTCAGCATAAGCATAAAGTTTGGTGTAATATTGTACCGGTGCCAGATAAGCGGAAGAAAGCAAACAGATACGACTCATCATCAAGGATTTTGGTTTTGAACGGACACGGTTATGCCTACGGAGCGGACGGACGGACTTTGTCCTCCTCTCGGTTTGTACGTGTTTTCGCGCCCGACCTTCATCATCGTACGATGGGCACGAAGCCGGGCATACCATGGTGCTTCAGTATCCCAAGAATAAAGAATACGGCTCAAACGGCCGATAATATAAGTGTCGGGCACAAACCCGAAAGTACGTGAATCGGCGTGGTTACGCTCATTAGCCGACGACATCCAATAATAGTCGTGGCTGAAACGGAAACTCGACACGAAATGCCCTGACACACAAAGCGAATCGGCAATGACTGCGACACACACTCCTTCGTGAAGATTGATCATACGGCAATACCATTGCATATTATCGGGAGTAAGTGTCACGTAAGCGTTCCGGCGGGGAAGTTCCACCACCCTGCAAAGACGATGGTCACGAGGACGGTTTCGATACACTTTCCCCAACGAATCTATCCACAGGCTATCTCCCGGAACAGCATAACAGAATCCCACAAAGACATCTCGCTCGTCTATGTATCGCTTGTCCTGCCCGCCGGCAGAAGGGTCATTAAAAGCTACCCATTCGCCCCGCGGCACAGGACTTGTGCCCCAACGCATATAGCCCCACCAACGCATGGGCGAAAGACGCAGCCCGTATGCCGTACGGTCTACCACCACACGGTCACCCGCCATAAAAACAGGCCGTTCGCCATCTTCGGGTATCTCTATGAGAAACACCCAACACCCTCTGACCAAGACTACCCCGATGGCAGCGGCCAGCAACACGGCACACAGTCGTCCAGCCTTCTTCAATATCCTTTATCTATTTGATGTGATCCACCAGGCGGAACAGGCGGTTCCAACGCACATGACCGTCGAACCATCCGCGATCTTTATCCAACGAAAGCCAAATGAGTATCGGCTTACCCACAATGTGATCCTCGGGAACAAAACCCCAATAACGTGAATCGGCCGAATTATGGCGGTTATCACCCTGCATCCAATAGTAGTCCATCTTGAATGTATAGCTATCCGCCTCTTTCCCGTTAATGAAAATCTTCCCATCCTTCACTTCAAGGTCGTTATGTTCGTATACTCGGATAGGACGTTCATACACGGCTATATTGTCCATAGTCAGTTTGACGGACTTTCCTTTGGCCGGAATCCATATAGGACCGTAATTGTCACGTGTCCAACCCGTCCAGGCATTGAGCGGATACAAACCGTCGGGTACGGAATTTACATTATCGTAAGCGATACTGTCCACAATGTCCGTACAGGCCTTCAGACGCTCGTAAGCGTACTGTGTCAGCGGCATGGTTCCAGTTTCGGACAATGAAGCCAAATCTTCCCCACTGATGCCCAGTTCCCGCACTAATTCGTCCGGTATGGCCTGTTTCAGGCGTACGAAGTAATCGTACTGCACATTGTCCGGTTCCTTGTTGAGTTTACCGTCCAGATAGACCACATGGTCCTTAATCTGAAGCGTCTGTCCGGGCAGTCCCACACAACGTTTCACATAATTCTCCCGCCGGTCTACCGGACGCGACATCACTCCGCCGAACACTTGGGGATTCTGGTCGATGTATTGACGTCCCATGGCATAAAGCTCGGCAAAGAAGTCGCGCTGTTGCTGCCGGGTGAGCGAATCCAAAAGCGGATAACCGCCATGTAGTTGCATATATTGCTGACCGCCGATGCCGTATGCGATGGCATAAAAATCCATGTTTTGGTATTCCGGGTTCACGGTCACCGTATCGCCCGCCGGATAATTGAACACCACGATGTCGTTCAACTGTACCCGTCCGCCCGGGACACGCTCGTAATCCCACTGCGGCCATTCGATATACGACTTGCAACCCACAAGAGGCATCGTGTGCTGCGTAAGCGGCATGGACAAAGGCGTCTGCGGCTTGCGCGGTCCGTAGCTCATCTTGCTCACGAACAGGTAATCGCCCACCAAAAGCGACTTTTCGAGCGAAGACGATGGAATCGTATAATTTTGGAAAAAATAGATATTGACGAAATACACAGCCACTAAAGCAAACACGATGGCATCCACCCAACTCATCACCGTGCGCGTCACGGGACTTTCTGCTTCTTTCCACCATGTCCAAGGGATGCGTTTCGTGATGTAAGCGTCATAGATGAACGGTACGACCAACAATCCCCACCAACTCTTGATCCATACGAGGAAAGCAAGATAGAGGGCTGTTACGACACCCATCTTTATCCATTGTGCCCGTGTGGGCTTCTGCTTGAGTTTCTTCATGTTTTTCTTTCAAATGTCGTTTAAAATTGGAATAAATCATCCATCGTAAGCAATCCCTCATGTGTGGCCGTATATTCGGCAGCCAGTACGGCACCCAACGCAAACCCTTTCCGGTTGTGCGCGTCATGAGTAATCGTAATGCTGTCCGCCTCGCTGTCATACACCACGGAATGAATGCCCGGCACCTCGCCACGACGTACGCTGTCGATACGCAATTCATTTGTCGCACACGCCTCAGTACCGCTCACGGTTCCGTCCGGCGCCGTAAACGTACCCTTCACCCATTTCTCTTTACGACCGATAGCATGGATAAGGTCTTCGGCCAACGTAATGGCCGTCCCGCTCGGTGCATCCAACTTATGCACATGGTGCACTTCCTCCATCTTCACATCATAGGCCGGGAAACCGGACATGATGCGTGCCAGATAACGGTTCACGGCCCCGAAGATAGCCACGCCGAGGCTGAAGTTGCTGCTCCAGAAAAGCGTATGTCCCTCTTCGCGACACAAGCGGCGTACTTCTTCGCCATGTTCGGGTATCCATCCCGTACTGCCCGACACCACTTTCACCCCGGCGGCAAAAGCCTGAAGATAATTGTCGTATGCCGTCTGCGGTGTAGTAAACTCAATAGCCACGTCCGCACTCCGGAAAGCTTCCGAAGCGAAATCTCCACGGTTATCAATGTCGATGATACTCACTATTTCATGGCCACGTTCCAAAGCGATTTGCTCTATCATGTGACCCATCTTGCCATAGCCGATTAATGCGATTTTCATATTTTTCAAGTAATATGCTGATATTTTCTCTCGCAAAGATAGGGATTTGACTTGAATTTCATTACTTTTGTTAGTAAAAATAAACTTTTCAGCCCCAGCATTATGGAAAAGCTGTTGCACTACATCTGGAAATACAAACTGTTTCCGCTCAAACCGTTGCAAACCACAGACGGCCTGACGCTGGAGGTCATCGACCCGGGAACACTCAACCGAGACGCAGGCCCTGACTTTTTCAACGCCAAAATCAAACTGGACGGTACGACATGGGTGGGTAACATCGAGATTCACGGACGGGCCGCCGACTGGTACGCCCACGGGCATCACGAAGCTCCCCACTACAACAACGTCATCCTGCATGTGACGGAAACAGCCGACCGCCCCGTCGTCACACAAGACGGGAAGACGCTTCCGCAACTCATCGTGGAAGTGCCCGGCTACCTGCGCGAAAACTACGAAGAATTGTGCCGGACAACGGATTATCCGCGATGCCATCGCATCATTCCCCAAATCGACCCGTTCACGGTGCACAGTTGGATGAACGCCCTGCTTTACGAACGGTTGGAACAACGTGCACGGACCGTAGCCGCCCGTGTGGAAAAACTGCAAGGCGATTGGGAACGGGCCTACTTCATCACCCTGTCCCGTAATTTCGGTTTCGGTATCAACGGAGATGCTTTCGAAGTGTGGGCACAACATATCCCGTTGCAAGCCGTGGCACACCATCGCGACAACCTGTTCCAAATAGAAGCCATATTCATGGGACAGGCCGGACTGTTGGACTTCGAGACTATTCCGAAGAAATACCGCGACGAAGCCATCGACGATGATTATTATCCCCGGTTGAAACGGGAATATGACTATCTGGCACATAAATTCGCCCTTACGGCCATGGATGCGGCAGCATTGAAATTCCTGCGTCTGAGGCCGCAGAACTTTCCCCATGTGCGTATCGCTCAGCTCACCCAACTGTATTACAACCAGACGGCCGGTTTCTCCCGATTATTGGAAGCCCGGACATTGGAAGAACTGCACGACATGCTCTCCACGCATGCCACCCCCTATTGGGAGTCACACTATACTTTCGGATGCCCAAGCCACAAAAATGTCAAGGCCCTGACGGCAGGTTCATTGAACCTTATCGCCATCAATACCGTCGTCCCGCTGCTATATGCCTACGGACAAACCCACGGCAACGACAAATATTGCGAACGGGCTTTGCAATTCTTAGAGCCAATCAAGGCGGAAAACAACTATATCACGCGCCAATGGGCCGAATGCGGAATCAAAGTGGACAGCGCCTCGGATTCGCAAGCGCTCATCCAACTGAAAAAAGAGTATTGCGACCGGAAATATTGTCTGCATTGCCGCTTTGGTTATGAATTCCTGAAACGAAAAAACACTTCTGAATAAAATGAAAACGGATTATATCTTTGAACTGGAGATGAAGGTACGCGACTATGAATGCGACCTGCAAGGCATCGTAAACAATGCCAATTACCAACATTATATCGAACACACCCGGCACGAGTTCCTGCTCGCACAAGGCATCAGTTTTGCCGACTTGCACACACAGGGAATAGATGCGGTAGTGGCACGGCTGAACATGGCTTTCAAAACGCCCCTGAAAAGCGGAGACCGCTTTGTCAGCAAGCTGCGCGTTGAGAAAGAAGGCATCAAATACGTGTTTTATCAGGACATATTCCGCCTGCCGGACATGAAATGTTGCCTGAAAAGCCAGGTGGATACCGTTTGCCTGATAGAAGGCCGTTTGGGAACCTGCCGCGAACTGGACGACATCGTGCCGAAACCGGAAGACTGACCTTTCCTGCCAACCTCTTACCTTACCATGAACTTATGACCGAACAGGAAATTATCTACACCATGGCCTTGACACGGGTACCGCGTGTCAACACTGCCGCCCAACACCGCCTGATGGAGGAGTTGGGCAGCGCCTCGGCTGTGTTCGACCACCGCCATCACATCCGTGACTTTTATCCCGAAGCTTCGGACAAGCTGTCTGCCGCGCTGCAAGAGATGGAAATCCAAGTGGCACGGGCTGAAGAAGAACTTGAATTCACCCGGAAACACCATATCAAATGCCTGTGCTACCACGACACGGACTATCCTTCGCGACTGCGGGAATGCGACGACGCTCCCCTACTGCTTTACTACAAAGGAAACGCCGACCTGAACCGGACACATGTCATCAACATGGTAGGCACGCGCCACTGCACGGAATACGGGAAAGATATTTGCCGCCGTTTCGTGGCCGAACTGGCCAATCTTTGCCCTGATGTGCTGGTGGTAAGCGGACTGGCCTACGGGATAGACATCCATAGCCACCGTGCGGCATTGGACAATGCGGTAGACACCGTAGGCGTATTGGCGCACGGCCTGGATCAGATATATCCCCGCCTGCACCGCGACACGGCCGTACAAATGACTTCACAAGGCGGACTGCTCACGGAATTCATGAGCCGTACGAACGCCGACAAGGTGAACTTCGTACGCCGGAACCGTATCGTGGCAGGCATGGCGGATGCCACCATCGTGGTGGAATCGGCCGAAAAAGGCGGCGCACTGATTACGGCGGACATCGCCATGAGTTACCACCGCGATGTGTTCGCCTTTCCGGGCCGCGTGGGCGACCCTTACTCACAAGGCTGCAACCGCCTGATACGGGACAGCAAAGCCGCCCTGCTTCAGAACGCGCAGGATTTCGTGGAAGCTATGGGATGGCAACCTCGTTCATCGGAAAAGCAAAAAGACAAAGGCATACAAGGTGAACTTTTCCCCGACCTGTGCGAAGAGGAACAGCGTATTATAGACTGCCTGCGCCAGTCGGAATGCCTGCAAATCAACGCACTGGCCGTAGCCACCAACCTTCCGGTACATAAGCTCAGCGCCTTTCTCTTCAATCTGGAAATGAAAGGTATAGTCAGGCTCTTGAACGGAGGGATGTACCGGCTAACCTAAGGAAGGACCTATAAACACACCCATTATACAACATACTCCTTTCCCGTTTGCAACATTTCACCGACAGGTAACAAATGAGAAGAAATTTGCAACATGAAAGAAAATACTTCTAAAAAAAGAACCGTATTTTTACTGCAAGTTTTGGATATTCCAACTTCATGAAACTATAATCGAATCCACATTATGCGAAACACCCCCATCCCTTTGGTGTACGGCCTCTTCTTTTTGGGCACAGCATGCGCTTGCAGTCATTCCCCACAATCGGAAGAAGCCCCGCCTGTCTTGGTAGAAATCCACGATTACAACTACAGTCTGGATTTCTCTTCATTCCTGAATCTGCATAAAATCATAGGCCTGTCTGCCCCGAAACAAGAGGCTTTCGTCAAAGACATTGAAAGATTGCTCTTCGCAGACAACCGTATCTTCGTCATGGATCGCAGCGGCAACAAGGTTGTAATGTTCGACGGAGAAGGCAACTTCCTCAAATCCACAGCCAATATGGTTGGCCGGGGGCACAACGAATACCTCCGGGTAATAGATGCTTCCCTCGATGAAAAGGACAAAAAACTTTATGTACATTGCGATGCGCCTTACCAAATGATGGTGTTCGACTTCGACTTGAACCTGAAAGAAATCATCCACATGGATTATTACATGGGCGAGATGGTCGTGGAAGGGAATCTCATTTACGGCTTGTGCTACCACACTCCACCTGCAAAAGGGGTTTGCTTAGTGTCCACCGCGAAATCACGGCCTGATACCGAACCTGACACGTTGCTTACTTTCCAAAACATAGTGCCGGGAAGATGGACCTTTGGCAAAAGCCTCCTGTCACGCCACGACGGTACATACGTGTGCTTCCCGTTCGATACCCACATTTACCAATTCCGGAAGGGCGAAATTACAGAAACGTACAACATGGACTTCGGTGACCACGGGCTCCTTGCGCATCCTCTCCCTGAAAATATCACCCCAAAGATGTTCGACCGCTACAATGACGGATTGCATTGGAGCATCGTCAACATGAGCAGTTCTGATTCACTCCTGCTATTCAATACCAACTCCTTTGAACTGTTCATAATGGACAAGGAGAAAAGACTGTGTGAAGGGTACAAGGAAGCTTATAACGACTTGTCCCGCATCCATTGCGGACGAATCATCCCCACGCAAGGGCTTCCGGAAGGCATCGTATTCCAATGCAACGCCCATTCCATAGAGGAAACATTGCAGGTCTGGGCAAAGAAAAACGACATGCCACCTGTCCTAAAGGAAATCTCCCGTAAATTCAACCCGGAAGGCAACCCGCTCATTATGGTATGGACCATCAAGTAAGCTACCCTCTAAACCATATATAACACCACAACAAACAAGGATATGAAACATAACATCTTTTTAAACGTAATCGCCCTCCTGGCCTGCCTATCGTGCAGCACGAAACAAAAAGTGACGGTGGAATACAAGGACTACCGCCCACTCAACATGTCATCGTTCGTAACGCTCCAAAAGAACATCCTATTGGACACTCCGACAGAGGAAAGCCGTATCCAAGATTTCCACATCGGACGGCTGCTTTTCGCCCAGGAAAGGATATACGTGATAGATGAAAAGGAAAATAAAATCCTGATGTTCAATGACGAAGGGAAGTTCCTTAAATCCATAGGCGGTGCAACAGGAGAAGTTTCCGGAAACCGCCTCAAAATACAGGATGCCGCCCTTGATGCGCAATCACAAAAGCTCTATGCCTATTGCAACACAACTTGCCAAATCATGGTGTTCGACCTCGACCTGAATGTGGAACAGACCATCCCAATGGTTACTCCTTTGCTCGAAATCGGGCTGGACGGAAACTGCCTGTATGCCATCCGGACATCCCTGAAAAGAGACGGCTGCGAGCTCGTGGTTTTCGACAAGAACCGGTTGGAGGACGCGCCTTCCGTCTTGTGGAAACAAGCAGGTATACCCTCCGGGAAACAAACTCCCGGAGAAACATTCATCCTGCCCAAAAAATCGCTTTCACCGTCTGAAGACGACACCTATGCAAGCTTGCCGCAAAGCAACCGGATCTGCCAAATACGGAACGGGAAAATCACGGCAACCTACAACTTGGATTTTGGCGGACAAACCCCTCAATCCGTTTCCTATAACATCTGTGCCTCGGACTCCTTCCTGATTTTCAACACAGACAGCTCTAAGTCATGGTTCATCCTGAACCGAAAGACCGGAAAATGCATCGTAGATGAAAACCTGCGCAACGACGTGTGCCTTGGGCAGAATTCCCGGCTCATCCCCGTACAAGGAAAGGACAACGGGTTGGCATACGACATGCCGGCCGTATTCGTGTCACAAACGCTGCAACACCTCAAAAAGCACAAGGAGGAATTCGAGCAATTCGGCCAAATGAAATTATATCGTCCTTACCTGCCTTTCCTCGAAAAGGACATCGCTCCGCAGGACAACCCGATGCTATATCTTTGGGAAATCAAGTAAACCGATATAAACTAACTTTCTGACCATTGGCATAAAGATACTCCACTTTTTCTATTTCACCTTCGATGGGTGTCGGACTTACAACTACAAAAAGTCATATATTTACTTTCAAAAAGACAATATCACAAAACCAGAATGATAAATACACGAACATTTCGCTATAAAAACATAAAATAAGGCTACAAAACGGCAAATCAGCAACAGGCCAATACTGCGATATTTGCAAACAGACGTACTTCCGCCCGCAAATTCCGCAAGGATTTCAAGGTTCCGTCCGGGTTCCGCAAAGCTGTCAGAATGAAAGTATGTTAAAAACAGAAGCCGTTCCGCAATACATATCCCAAGGTAGTATTAAGCCGTTTTTTTTGGACGAACAAAGCAAATACCGTACCTTTGGAAAGAAATATAAAAAGGCGATGGAACAAAGTATCTGGCAAGAGATAGGACAGCTATACCAAAAGTTTCAAGAACTGGGCATCAGGGAAGCGGTAAACTATGAGAAGTACTACCACGATTCACCCTTGGGTGGATGGCAACGGCAGGACAGCGCGTTTGCTGATGAATTATATCCAATTCTGCTGTAATCTTTTCCCGACCAAGATATTCAGGGAAGACGGAGAAGAATATATTCTTTCCTTACGTCGCTCACAAGAAGAAGAAACCAACCAACCGTTCTTGGATTTCATGACATCCCAATTAAAAAAATCGCTTTCTTTGGAGATTGAGAAGTTCAATGCTTCACAGAAGAAAGGTTTTGGCTTTCTATTCTAATATATCAGGATCAGCTTTTTCGTCTATGATTTCATCATTTTGCCCTTACTCTTTAAGTTCCAAAATATATATTTGTTTCTCTGAACTGTCATCAAAATCTCCCCCCGTAAAATCCCCGAATTTATGGATAATATTAAATCCAATTTGTTTGAGATATGAATTTAACTCTTGGGGAAAGAACAATCTCATGTCCATTTTCTGGATTGAATGAAATTTATCGTCAATAAAATAGTGCCACTTTATACGATTAATTTGAGATGCGCTTTCATAGTGCATGCTTTGTTTTATCAACACTTTTCTTCCATCATTGGTTGTATACTCGGCAATAACTTGTTGCTTCCGCTCGTTTTCAACAATATATTGGATATTAGGATTGAAGCAGTCCAATAAAAACAAACCTTTTTCTTTCAAATGATTTCTTACGACTTTCAACGCATCAAATAAATCCTCATTTTTATACAAATGATGGATTGAATTAAACGGAATAAAAATAAAATCGAATTTTTCTCCTAGGTCTAATCCTCTAATATCCGCTTCAATGAAATCTATTTTTAATCCGGCTTGAAATGCTTTCTCCTTTGCCCGTTCAAGCATGGATAAAGTATAATCAACTCCCTTAATATTATAACCATCCTTTGCTATTGGAATCGTAAGCCTACCCGTTCCACAGCAGAGTTCAAGTATTTTGGCATCTTTATTTTGAGGCAGCCATTTTTTGTAAAACTCCAAATCGGACAGAGATTTATTCAACCCATCATAAATATCTGCATTATAAATAAAATCACCGACTTTATAATCTGTATTCATATTCTTCATTTTAACAGCTCACGATTTTGATTATCATCACTTTCCAATATGCTCATTTGATGGATAGCTATTTGGTTTAACTTAACAAGACGTTCACGTTGTGTCATATTCTGTTCGATAAACACGGCATTTAGATTCTCCATATTCGACAAACAGATAAGTTCATTGATAGTAGCATAATCACGGATGTTTCCTTTCAGTTCGGGATTCGCTTCTCTCCATTGTCTTGCTGTCATACCGAACATCGCCACGTTCAGCACGTCGGCCTCATTGGCATAAATAATGCTTGCTTGCATTGGTGTGACTTCCATCGGAATAAGGTTTTGCTTTATGGCATCAGTATGTATGCGGTAGTTGATTTTCGACAATTCACGTTTCGCTGACCAACCGAGCAGCCTTTGTTCTTCTGTCTTTAGCCGCTGATACTCCTTAACAAGAAGTAATTGGAATTTAGGAGAAATCCACATGCCAAAATGATATGCTATATCCCGATGTGCGTATGTGCCACCATAACGACCTGCCTTAGAACGAATACCGATGGCACCGGTACGTTCTATCCACGTTTTCACCGAAAGCACAAAATTGTTACTTCCTGCCGCATTTTTAATTGTACCGAATTCGGTACAATTAAAATCGGAATTATACAACATTTCCCATTCGCCAAGATACTCGATAGTGCTTTTAAGACTAAGCCAACGGAAGATAATATGCTCTTGCAGTTGGCTTCTTGCCATGTCTGTAAGGCTGATGTAGTCTTCTTCATTGTACTTGACAACGCTAATATCTGTATTTTGAACAGTAATTTTTGCCATTATAATGATACATTGAGTTTCAATCACAAAGGTCGCTATAATTTGAGAAACTGCTTCCTTTTTAATGAACTATTCACAAAAATGGCAGACCAGAAAGCCTACTTTGTTGTAAATATACGCCTATTTCCCGTAAAGCGCAAGGATTAGGAATATTTTTCTTTCAGGATTTCCTGTATTCCGCCAAAAGCTGTACCGCATTTAACCCGAAAATGAAAAAGGAAACCACCTTTGTTTCTTCGGCAGCCGTCCCGAAAATGCCCCTCCAAGGGATTTCCCAAAAACATCCTTCATCCTTCAGGTTTCGCCATAACACACTTATAGATAATCATTTACTGGATGAACTTTCATCCGGACATCCTTCAGTCCATGCTTCATCCTTACCTTGTAGGGAAGCGAAAATCGTTTGGCGCACGAAACACTTTTTTTCTCAGCCAAATGAAAAATCAATCTCAGCCGAACGATTTTTCGTTTGGCTGAGATTGATTCCCGCCCTTCGGGATGAAGGAGGACTGAAAGACAACTGAAACATCTTTCAGTTCATAACTCTCTCGATACAAGAGCATCACATTGAAACCTGAAGGATGAAGGATGTTTTTGGAAAATCCCTTGGGAGGAAAACGCGCATCGGGCAAACCATAGACCAAAATAAAGCGCGTCCACCCTGAGCGGGGACGCGCTTTATATTCCATGTAAACGTGCTTAGGAAAAGCTAAGCGTTCGCCTTTTAGTCGTTCAACTTCGCCTTGATGAACTCACGGTTCAGACGGGCGATATTGGCGATACTTTCGCACTTCGGACACACGGCCTCACAAGCGCGGGTGTTCGTACAGTTACCGAAGCCGAGTTCGTCCATCTTAGCAATCATGGCCTTGGCACGGCGTGCAGCCTCAGGACGACCCTGCGGCAACAAAGCCAACTGGCTCACCTTGGAAGAGACGAACAACATGGCAGAACCGTTCTTGCAGGCTGCCACACAGGCACCGCAACCGATACAACTGGCGCAATCCATGGCTTCGTCGGCATTCTGCTTCGGAATCAAAATGGCATTGGCATCCTGGGGCTGTCCCGTACGCACGGTCACATAACCGCCGGCTTGCATGATTTTATCGAAAGCGGTACGGTCTACCATGCAGTCTTTGATGACGGGGAAACCGGCGGAACGCCACGGCTCCACGGTAATCGTATCGCCGTCCTTGAACTTACGCATATAGAGCTGGCAGGTGGTGACACCGCGTTCGGTCTTGCCGTGGGGCGTACCGTTGATGTACAAAGAACACATACCGCAGATGCCTTCGCGGCAATCGTGGTCGAATACGAACGGTTCCTTGCCCTCCTCTACCAGTTGTTCATTCAAAATGTCCAGCATCTCCAGGAATGAGGTATCACCCGGAATGTCTTTCATCTCACGCTCGTCAAAATGGCCCTTGTCTTTCGGTCCGTTCTGGCGCCAATATCTAAGCTTAAATGATATATTTTTCTCCATTGTTTTTTTCTTTATAATCGTTGAACAAACCGTTTATTAGCTCTTGTAGTTACGTGTCTGAACCTTGATGGCTTCGTAAACGAGAGGTTCCTTGTACAATACGGGAGCCACATCGTCGGAGCCTTGGTACTCCCAGCAAGATACGTAGAAGTAGTTCTCGTCGTCACGCTTGGCTTCGCCTTCTTCCGTCTGGTATTCTTCGCGGAAATGACCGCCGCAAGACTCGTTACGGTTCAGGGCATCATAAGCAATGAGTTCGCCCATCGTGATGAAGTCGTTCAGGCGCAATGCCTTCTCCAGTTCGATGTTCACGCCTTCCGTAGAACCCGGGATGAACAAGTTGGTCTCGAACTCCTTGCGGATGTCTTTCAAGAGCTTCAACGCCGTCTTCAGACCTTCTTCCGTACGGCCCATGCCGACATATTCCCACATGATGTGGCCGAGTTCTTTGTGAATGGAATCCACGGATTTCTTTCCCTTGATGCCCATCAAATGGTCGATACGTGCCTGCACGGCCTTCTCTGCCTCTGCGAATTCAGGCAGTTCGGTAGAGAAACGGGGAACGGTAATCTGGTCGGCCAGATAGTTCTGGATGGTGTAAGGCAGGACGAAGTAACCGTCGGCCAAACCCTGCATCAAGGCGGAAGCACCCAAACGGTTGGCACCGTGGTCGGAGAAGTTACATTCACCGATGGCAAACAAGCCCTTGATGGAAGTCTGAAGCTCGTAGTCTACCCAAATACCGCCCATCGTGTAGTGGATAGCCGGATAAATCATCATCGGATTATAGTATTTCACGCCGTTGATTTCGTTGGCCAGCTTGCCGGGGTTCACGTCAGTGATTTCTTCGTACATGTCGAAAAGATTGCCGTAACGTTGGAGCACTACGTCGATGCCCAGACGCTCGATACTTTCAGAGAAGTCGAGGAATACGGCCAAACCGGTATTGTTCACACCGAAACCTTTATCGCAACGCTCCTTGGCTGCACGTGAAGCCACGTCGCGGGGAACAAGGTTACCGAATGCCGGATAGCGGCGTTCCAAATAATAGTCACGGTCTTCTTCAGGAATATCGCTGCCCTTCTTCGTTCCGGCCTGCAATGCCTTGGCATCTTCAATCTTCTTGGGCACCCAGATACGGCCGTCGTTACGCAGAGACTCTGACATCAAAGTCAGTTTCGACTGCTTGTCGCCGTGGACGGGGATACAAGTCGGGTGGATTTGCACGTAAGCGGGATTGGCGAAATAAGCTCCCTTACGGTAACACTGCATGGCTGCCGAACAGTTACAGCCCATGGCATTGGTAGAAAGGAAATACGTATTACCATAACCTCCGGTAGCGATAACTACGGCATGGGCGGCAAAACGCTCCAATTTACCGGTCACCAAGTTGCGGGCGATAATACCACGTGCACGACCGTCTACCATCACCAAATCCATCATTTCGTAACGGGTGAACAATTTCACCGTACCGGCATTCACCTGACAGCTCAAAGCCGAATAAGCACCGAGCAACAACTGCTGTCCGGTCTGTCCTTTGGCGTAGAACGTACGGGATACCTGTGCGCCACCGAACGAACGGTTGGCCAACATGCCTCCGTATTCGCGGGCAAAGGGAACACCTTGTGCCACACACTGGTCGATGATGTTGTTGGAAACCTCGGCCAAGCGATACACATTGGCTTCACGGGCACGGTAGTCGCCGCCCTTCACCGTATCGTAGAACAAACGGTAAACAGAGTCACCGTCGTTCTGGTAATTCTTGGCTGCATTGATACCTCCTTGTGCAGCGATGGAGTGTGCGCGGCGCGGAGAATCCTGAATACAGAAATTAAATACTTTGAATCCCATCTCGCCGAGAGAAGCTGCGGCAGAGGCACCGGCCAGACCGGTACCGACCACGATGATGTCCAAACGGCGCTTGTTGGCCGGATTCACCAATTTCTGATGTGCCTTATAATTGGTCCATTTCTCAGCTACCGGTCCTTCCGGAATCTTGGAATCGATTATCTTTGTCATAGTTCGTTTCAATTTAATGATTCATTAATTAATATTAGTAGCACACGCTTCCGCTGCAACCGCCGCAGAAAGAGAAATACAATGCCACTACCAAGAACATCAGGATGACGATAGTGGTGTAGATGTTGCCGATGCACTTCCAACGGTCGAACCACACCTTACCGTTCCAACCCAGTGTCTGGATGGCACTCCAGAAGCCGTGCGTCAAATGGAACCACAGGGCAGCCAGCCAGATGATGTACAATACGGTATAAACCGGGTTGCTAAACGTAGCTACGATATAACCGTAACCATCCGTTGCGTGCAGGCCGCCCATGTAGGGATCGCCCATCAACTCGGCAAACATCATGTTATACCAGAAATTGTACAGGTGCAGAACCATGCCCAATACAACGATGATGCCCAGCACCAACATGTTCTGTGAAGCCCACTCCACCTTGTCAGGCTTACTCGTCACGTCGTAACGGTTGTTACCGCGCGCCTTACGGTTTTGCATCGTCAGCCAGAAAGCATAGATGATGTGAATAACCACCAAAGCTGCCAATGCCAGAGTTGCCGCTACCGCATACCAGTTGGAGCCCAGAAATTCACAAATCATGTTATAGCCTTCTGCCGAGAACAGAGCCACAACGTTCATCGACGCATGGAACGTCAAGAACAGGACAAGCGCGATACCGGTAACCGACATCACCACTTTCCTACCAATAGATGAATCACATAACCACATAAATGATTGAATTTAAAATATTTAATAAATAATATAAAGGAATTCCTACATCTTCATCCTCCTGATAAGGTTCTGCAAAATTACTCTAAATCCTGAATAACACAAAGAAATAGCCGAATTATATTCCTAAAAATCACTACTTTTGTAACCGTAAAAACAAGTTAAAAATGAAGTTCGACTACGATGTGATAGTGATAGGCGGCGGCCATGCAGGCTGCGAAGCGGCAGCAGCCTCTGCCAACATGGGAGCGCAAACCTGCTTTGTCACCATGGACATGAACAAGATTGGACAAATGAGTTGCAATCCGGCCGTGGGGGGCATTGCCAAAGGACAAATCGTCCGGGAAATAGACGCTTTGGGCGGCTACATGGGTATCGTGACCGACCGCACCGCCATACAATTCCGTATGCTCAACCGTTCGAAAGGCCCGGCCATGTGGAGCCCCCGCGCCCAGTGCGACCGTGGAAAATTCATCTGGGCATGGCGGGAAATCCTGGAAAATACACCCAATTTGCATATCTGGCAAGACCAAGTGAAGGAACTCCTCGTAGAGCACGGAGAAGTGGCTGGCGTGAAGACATATTTCGACGTGGTGATCCGGGCACGCTGCGTCATCCTGACGGCCGGCACGTTCCTGAACGGCCTGATGCACATCGGACACACGCAGTTGCCCGGAGGCCGTGTGGCCGAACCGGCATCATACCATTTGACCGAATCCATCGCCCGCCACGGCATAAACTACGGGCGGATGAAAACCGGGACACCGGTACGCATCGACGGAAGAAGCGTACATTTCGAGGAAATGGAAATACAGGAGGGAGAACATGACTACCATAAATTCTCATTCATGGGGCGCGACCGGCAACTGAAACAACTTCCGTGCTGGACCTGTTTCACCAATCCGGAAGCCCATGAAGTATTGAGAAACGGCTTGCCGGATTCTCCCCTTTACAACGGACAAATCCAAAGCATAGGGCCGCGCTACTGCCCGAGCATCGAGACCAAACTGGTCACCTTTCCAGAACGCGGCCAACATCAGCTTTTCTTGGAGCCGGAAGGCGAAAGCACGCAAGAATATTATTTAAACGGCTTTTCATCGAGCCTGCCGCTCCACATCCAAATCGAAGCCTTGAAAAAAATCCCGGCTTTCCGCGATCTGGCCATATATCGTCCGGGCTATGCCATAGAATACGATTACTTCGACCCCACCCAACTGTATCACACGTTGGAATCGAAAATATTGCCGGGCTTATTCATGGCCGGACAAGTCAACGGAACCACAGGTTACGAAGAAGCAGGCGGACAAGGCATCGTAGCCGGAATCAATGCTGCCTTGAAATGTTCCGGAGGCGAACCTTTCGTCATGCACCGCGACGAATCCTATATCGGCGTACTCATCGACGATTTAGTCACCAAAGGAGTAGACGAACCTTATCGCATGTTCACGTCGCGGGCAGAATATCGTATCTTGCTTCGTCAGGATGATGCAGATGCACGCCTCACGGAACGTTCTTATCAAATAGGATTGGCTACACGCGAACGCTATGACCATTGGCTTTCCAAAAAGGACGCTGTCGAACGAATCGTAAGTTTCTGCAAAGAATTCTCGTTGAAACCGGCCCTGATCAATCCCGGATTGGAAGCTTTAGGCACGACACCGCTCAAATACGGATGCAAACTTTTCGAATTAATCAACCGTCCGCAAATCACGGTGAAAAACATTGCCGAACATATCGTACCGTTAAAGGCTCTGCTCAACACATTGACCGACCGACGGGATGAAATCATCGAAGCTGCCGAAGTATTGATAAAGTATCACGGGTATATTGCCCGCGAAAGAATCATCGCCGACAAGATGCAGCGCTTGGAAAGCATTAAGATAAAAGGCCGCTTCGATTACAAAAACATGAACTCCCTGTCGACCGAAGCCCGTCAGAAGTTAGAGAAAATCAATCCGGAAACATTGGCACAGGCCGGACGCATCCCAGGCGTCTCTCCCAGCGACATCAACGTGCTGCTCGTGCTTCTGGGACGGTAGCCGGAAGCTCTACGTTTCACGTGAAACAAAACTTAAATTACCAACAGATAAAATACTGGTTATGAACAATCCAACATTACTGAAGAATCTGCGAAACATTCCGGACTTCCCTATACCCGGAGTTCAGTTCAAGGACGTGACGACCCTCTTCAAAAACGCGAAGTGCATGAAGATTATGCTAAACGAATTGTATGAAATCTATAAGGACAAAGGCATCACAAAGGTGGTCGGCATAGAATCGCGCGGTTTCGTCCTCGGCGCTGCCCTTGCCGTAAAACTGGGCGCCGGTTTCGTTATGTGCCGGAAACCCGGAAAGCTTCCGGCCGAGACCTTACAGGAAAGTTATATGAAAGAATACGGTAAGGATACGATAGAAATACATAAAGATGCCATTGACGAAAAAGACGTGGTCCTCATTCATGACGACCTGCTTGCCACAGGCGGTTCCATGAAAGCGGCCTACAACTTGGTGAAGAAGTTTAATCCGGCACACGTCTACATCAATTTCATTATCGAACTGACGGGCGAAGGATTGAACGGACGCGAGGTTTTCGACGAAGGCATTGAAATCAGCACACTCTTACGTGTCTAAAAATAGCTTTTTTAACGGGGACATGCAGCACGCTGTATTGTCCCCTTTTCATATCCAATTCCAAACGCCATGACGACCGAAGAAAAAGAAAAGCTGGACGCTTATTTGAAAGGCATCGTCCTGAATCTGCCGGACAGTCCGGGATGCTACCAATATTTGAACGACGAGGGGGAAATCATCTATGTGGGTAAGGCCAAAAACCTGAAACGGCGCGTCTATTCCTATTTCAGCAAAGACCACCAAAGCCGGAAAACGGCCATGCTGGTCAGTAAAATCAGGGATATCAAGTATATTGTGGTAAACAGCGAAGAAGACGCGCTTTTATTGGAAAACAACCTTATCAAACGCTATAAACCGCATTACAATGTGTTGCTGAAGGACGACAAGACCTATCCGTCCATTTGTGTGACCAACGAATACTTTCCCCGCATTTTCAAAACACGGCACATCGTACGCAACGGTTCCGTGTACTTCGGTCCTTACAGCCATATTCCCACGCTGAATGCCTTACTCGAGCTCATCAAGAACCTCTATCCGTTGCGTACGTGCCACCTCGCGCTCACACCTGAAAACATCCGTAGCGGAAAGTTCAACGTCTGTTTGGAATACCACATCAAGAACTGCAAAGGCCCTTGCATCGGAGCGCAAAGCCGCGAAGAATACCTCCAATCCATCCAAGAAGCCAAGGAAATCCTGAAAGGAAACACAGCCGAAATCAGCCGGAACATGCTCGCCGAAATGCAAGCGTTGGCGGCGGAAATGCGTTTCGAAGAGGCACAAGCCATCAAAAGGAAGTACGACCTTTTGGAAAGTTACCGAAGCAAGAGCGAAGTGGTGAGCAACGTCCTTCACAACATCGACGTTTTCTCCATTGAGGACGATGGAAACGCGGCTTACATCAACTACTTGCACGTGACGAACGGGAGTATAAACCAGGCCTTCACCTTTGAATATAAAAAACGAATGAACGAGTCGCCAGAAGAACTGTTGACGCTAGGCATCGCTGAAATGCGGGAACGCTACAAGAGCCGTTCCAAGGAAATCATCACCCCCTTTCCCATCGACGTGGAAATGGAAGGCGTCACCTTCACCGTCCCGCAAAGGGGAGACAAAAAGAAACTGTTGGAACTCTCTATCCTCAACGTAAAACAATACAAACTGGACCGACTCAAACAGGCCGAGAAACTCAATCCGGAACAGAAAAGCGTACGGCTGATGAAAGAAATACAGCAAGCCATGCACCTTGAAAAACTCCCCATGCGCATCGAATGTTTCGACAATTCAAACATATCGGGGACGGATGCCGTGGCGGCCTGCGTAGTCTTCAAAAAGTGCAAACCCAGCAAACAGGACTACCGCAAATACAACATCAAAACCGTGGTCGGACCGGACGATTACGCCTCAATGAAAGAGGTGGTGCGCCGCCGGTATTCACGCGCCGTGGCGGAACAAGGCGAACTGCCCGACCTCATCATCACGGACGGCGGACGGGGACAGATGGAGGTGGTACGCGAAGTGGTAGAAGACGAACTCGGACTGCGCATCCCCATCGCCGGACTGGCTAAAGACGACCGCCATCGCACCAACGAACTGTTGTTCGGCTTCCCGCCGATCGTCATTGGCATGAAGACAGACAGCCCTGTGTTCCGGCTCATGACCCAGATACAGGATGAAGTGCACCGTTTTGCCATCACTTTCCATCGCGACAAACGCAGCAAACACCAGACCGTTTCGGCACTGGACACCATCAAAGGCATCGGCGAGAAGACCAAAACCCAGTTGCTCAAACGGTTTAAAAGCGTGAAACGTATCCGGGAAGCTTCGTTCGACGAACTGGCCGCGGAAATCGGACCGGCCAAAGCGAAAATAATACAAGAAAACCTGCCTGCTGAAGCATGACATGCAGGCTTTTTTCGTATATTTGCAAGAAACCAGACACACGCTAAACACATGAGAACCGTAATACAACGCGTCAGCCATGCGTCGGTAAGCATCGGCTGTCACTGCAAATCGGCCATACAAGGCGGACTTTTGATTTTGCTGGGAATAGAAGAGGCTGACAATGAAGAGGATATAGATTGGTTGTGCCGTAAGATTACAGGACTTCGCATCTTCGACGACGAAAACGGCGTAATGAACCGGAGCATCCTCGAAACCGGAGGTGACATATTGGTTATCAGTCAATTCACCCTGATGGCTTCGTACAAGAAAGGCAACCGTCCCTCGTATATCCGTGCGGCCGGGCATACCACAGCCATCCCCCTCTACGAAAGCTTCTGCCGGAAATTGGGCGAAGCGCTCGGCAAACCCGTGCAGACGGGAGAATTCGGAGCAGAAATGAAAGTGGACCTGTTGAACCACGGCCCCGTCACCATCTGCATGGACACTAAAAACAAAGAATAAAAAAGGAAAATATGACTATAGAAGAAGCACAGAAACAGGTAGACGAATGGATTAAAACGGTCGGTGTACGTTACTTCAGCGAACTGACCAACATGGCTTGCCTGACCGAAGAAGTGGGCGAACTGGCCCGTGTCATGGCCCGCCGCTACGGCGACCAGTCTTTCAAGGAAGGCGAAAACTGCAACCTGGAAGAAGAGATGGCCGACGTGCTTTGGGTACTGATCTGCCTGGCCAACCAGACGGGCGTGAACCTGACGGAGGCACTCCGGAAAAGTATCGAGAAGAAAACCCGAAGAGACAAAGAACGACATATTAACAATCCTAAATTACATTGAATCATGAGCGAGCACACACATCATCACGAGCCTGAAACCAGCAAGTACGAACAGGCATTGAAGAAGTACGACCTCAACCTCAGCGACGAGGCCGTGAAAGAAGCCGTGGCGAAAATCATCGCCGAAAAAGTGCCGGAAAACGACACGACGGAAGTCAAAAGATTCCTGATGGGCAGTGTGGAACTGACCTCATTGAGCACCACGGACAGCGAAGAAAGCATCCTCCGTTTCACGGAACGCGTGAACGCATTCGAGGACACCTACCCCGACCTGCCGCACGTGGCCACCATCTGCGTCTATCCCTGCTTCGCACAAATCGTCAGCCAATCGCTCGAAGTGGAGGGCGTGGAAGTAGCCTGCGTGTCGGGCAGTTTCCCCTCCTCGCAAGCTTTGATTGAAGTCAAAGTGGCCGAAACGGCCCTGGCTATCAAAGACGGCGCCACGGAGATAGACATCGTCATGTCCGTCGGCAAGTTCCTGAGCGGCGACTACGAGACGCTCTGCGACGAAATCAGCGAACTGAAAGCGGCCTGCGGCGACCATAAAATGAAAGTCATCCTCGAAACGGGCTGTCTGAAGACTGCCGCGAACATCAAGAAAGCCTCCCTGTTGGCCATGTATGCCGGAGCCGACTATATCAAAACGTCCACCGGGAAACTCGAACCGGCCGCTACGCCGGAAGCCGCTTACGTCATGTGCCAAGCCATCAAGGAATACTATGACGAAACGGGCATACAGATAGGTTTTAAGCCCGCAGGAGGCATGCATACGGTACATGACGCCCTTGTGTACTACACCATCGTCAAAGAGGTCTTAGGCGAAAAATGGCTTACCAACCAGTGGTTGCGCCTTGGCACAAGCCGGTTGGCCAACCTGCTGCTGAGCGAAGTGACGGGAGAAGAGGTGAAATTCTTCTAATCCCCCTTCTGACAGTTTGACAAAACGACAGACACGTCCCCACGAGAACGGCGTATTTGCATGCCGGTGGAGTACACGTCGGTTCTACGCGATTCTCGCGTATCGTGAAAATGACATTCTGACACCCACGCGGATGGTTTGCTGACACCAGAAAGGCAGCACAACGCTACTGTCCGTATGAAACCCAGTGCCTGCCACGGAAAAGCCGGAAACGGTGACAAACGCGGCAGGCATTTTTGTATGCTTTTCCGGCCCAAATAGAAGAAAAATCTTTCATATCCGGAGTCTTCATCCCCCACTCCATCCCGTTCTCATGCCCATTTTCGGAGATTCCCGTCCCAATCTGCTGAGAAACATTTTCCGCTTTCAGCCAAACGATTTTTCGTTCGGCTGAAAGAAATCCGGATTTTGACAGAGAAATGCGCGATAAGAGCAATAATCTTATCTTAAATATTAAAACAAGAACATCTTTTTCCTCTATTTTATCTATCCTCTACCATAGCCCAACATGGAAAAAATAGCAAAATGTCATTGTTATCAATAAATGGATGTATTTCATAATTCTATTTGATATTATGACTACAAACAAAGTCAAAAAAGTATAATTAATAAAGAACAGAGAAAAATCCATTTTTTTATTTTATTTGAACTAAGAAAGTAATTATATTTGCGTGTATTTAATCTTAAAACATTATATATATGAAAAAAATTATCATTCCATTATCTCTTATTCTATGTGCTGTGAGTGGAATATGGACCTACTTTTGTAATAGTTGTAGCGTAAGCCTTAATGCCTTAGGAGATGAAGTGGAAGTAGAACATAAATGCTCATCCACTAAATGAAAAGGATTGCCGTTTTAGGGGGATATTTAGTGGCGTTGCTGATTCTATTTATTAGATGTACCCCGAAAGACAACAAGCCGATAACGTATAACGATGAAGTGTTTACGAGGTGTGACACCACTCCTGCGACGGTATTAGCCCAAGGCTTGCCCATCCATTATCCGGCTTCGATGTTCACCATGGACAGCATCATCGGCATCGTGGATTTCCAAGCGTCGGACTTCTTTATCCACCTCTATAACGAAAAAGGACAAGCTATCGGCAATATGGTCCGGAAAGGCCGTGGTTTCGGAGAAATCACCGACTACAACGATTTTATCGTCAAAAAAGAGGAAGGTCTCGTGTCTTTCTACTCTCCGGGGAAAATCATAGAATATGACATACTTGCCTATCTTTCGGATTCCACATCTTACATCAAAGAATATCCGCTCCCCGCAGAAGTTTATCAAAAAAGCAGTTTTTACCATAATGCCGTAAGGACAAAATCAGGAAAATACCTTCTCATTGAATCATTCGATGAGAACCGTCTTGTGACTGTGAACGGCAAAACGTGCAACGTTTACAAAACATATCCTAACATATCGGGTGAAGGAACAGAAAAGGATGCGGCCATCTTCCGCTATGCCTCCAAGATGGCGATAAAAGGAGACTACAGCCGTATTGCTTTCGGAACTTACATCGGTGGTGTATTGGACATTCTGCAAATAGATGATACGCTCGGCATTTCCCCTGTAAAGACACTCGGTATCTACAAACCGGTATACGCCAAAGTAAAAAACAGTCCGGATGCCATTACGTGGGGGGATGAAACGCCTATCGGCTTTGAAGCCATGGATGCCTCGGACCGGTACCTGTATACCCTACTCAACGGAACATTGGGTAAAAACCTGAAAGCCAAAGATGCTATCAATAACCCGCCTTTTACGGAAAAGATATCCATATTCGATTGGAACGGGCATGCTGTCAAACAAACCTACACAGGCAAGAAACTAATGGGCCTGACGAACAAAGGGGACAGTATTTGCTATGCAGTGGCTTATGACGACAACTATTCGCTTCTGAAGATAGAACCGTTCAAATGATTCCACGTATATCAAGAAGGAGGTTTAAAGCCTCCTTTTTCTTTTAAAATGATTGCACGAAACCGAAGAAAACACTACCTTTGCTTCATCACCAAACAAGGAAAAACATGGAAAGAGACGAATATACAGACCGTTACGTAAACCCCTATACCGACTTTGGATTCAAAAAGCTTTTCGGCACAGAGATGAACAAGGAGCTGCTTATCAGCTTTATCAACAGTTTGCTGAGCGATAAGGAGCAAATACGCGACCTCACTTACCTCAACACCGAAAACCTCGGCATCAGCGAGGCAGACCGCAAGGCTGTGTTCGACGTCTACTGCGAGACCGACAGCGGGGAAAAGATATTAGTGGAAATGCAGCTCGGACAGCAACTGTTCTTCAAGGAAAGGAGCTTGTACTACGCTTCCTTCCCCATACAGCAGCAGGGCAACTCAAGGCCGTGTATGTCATCGCCATACTGAATTTCGTGTTCGACCACACCCACGACGGATACTTCCACCACGAAGTGCAGTTGACCGACAGCAAGACCCGGGAGGTGTTCTACGACAAGCTGACGTTCATCTATCTGGAAATGCCCAAGTTCAACAAGAAAGAAGAAGAGCTTGACAGTATGTTCGACAAATGGCTCTTCGTGCTACGCAACCTCACGCGGCTGATGGAAAAGCCCGCTACGCTACAGGAACGCGTCTTTACCCGGTTCTTCGAGGCAGCAGAAATCGCGAAATTCACCGTAGAGGAATACCACCACTACGAAACGAGCCTGAAAGTATACCGCGACTGGAGAAACACCATTGACTTCGCCGTTCAAAAAGCCACAAAGGAAGGAGAACAAAAAGGGATACAAATAGGGATGCAGGAAGGAATACAAAAAGGAATGCAAGAAGGAATAGAAAAGGGTATAGAAAAAGGGAAAGAAGAAGAAAAGCTAAACATAGCCAGACAGATGAAAGCCAATGGCATACCAACCCATACGATAGCAGCCTGTACAGGATTGGATACGGAAGAAATCAATCGTCTATAATCGGATTGGAGGAACAAATCATCCTCCCAACCCTATTAAGACACCCGTTTCAATACGAAATCCAAGTACAAACGTAAGGCTTCACCTACGGCTTCGTTTCCATCAGAACCTATCAAACCGACTGCTTGTTCACGAAATTCATCCATTTTACGACGGGCATACTCTATACCGCCCGACTGTTTGGTAAAGTTCACTAAAGCCGAGATTTCTTCTTCTGTGGCCCTACCCGCACGTACTTTCAACGCCGTCTCATGCCACGTCTCTGCGCCGGGCTGAAGTACGGCATGCACCACCGGAAGAGTAAGCTTACCTTCTTTCATGTCATTTCCCGTAGGTTTACCTACTTCAGCATCATAATAGTCGAATACATCGTCACGAATCTGAAAACAGATACCTACGTAAGTGCCGAACTCACCTAAACGACGGATTTCATCTCCCGACGCCCCTGATAACAAAGCACCGACTTCGGCACATACGGCAAACAAAGAAGCTGTTTTACGCCGAATCACGTTGAAATACTGATTTTCGCTGATTTCATCGGACTTCACGTTGGACAACTGCTGCAATTCCCCATCGGAAAGCGTCTGCCCCAAACGAGCGACCAAATCTACTACCCTCAGGTCACCGGCCATGGCCGCATGCTTCAAAGCCGTAGACAAGAGATAATCGCCCACCAAGACGGCAGCCTTATTATCCAAAAGGGCATTCACAGAGGATTGTCCCCTACGTACGCCACTCTCGTCTACCACATCATCATGCACCAGACTGGCCGTATGCAACATCTCCAAACTCACGGCAGCATGCAATACGGAATCATTGATTTCACCGTACTTTTTTGCAGCCAACAAAGTCAAAATCGGACGCATCAACTTCCCCTTACGGCTCAACACATGCCGCAAGGCTATCATGAGAAGAGGATTCTGGTGCTGCAGAGTAATACCGAAAAGCGACTCGAAATCTTTCATTTCACGCTCCACCGGTTTCCGGATATGAGTTAATACGTCCATATAATCAGATGATTTCGGAGTACAAAATTACATAAAAATCAAAAGCCACTCATATTTTTTACGTAAATTTACGGAGAAAATCATAATAACGTATGGACAGACTTTTTTTACTCGATGCCTACGCGCTCATTTACAGAGCTTACTACGCATTCATCAAAAGCCCCCGCATCAATTCGAAAGGGCTTAATACATCAGCCATCTTGGGCTTTGTCAACACATTGGAGGAGGTGCTCAACAAAGAGCATCCTTCGCATATCGGTGTGGCTTTTGACCCTGCAGGTCCCACTTTCCGTCACGAAGCCTATCCCGAATACAAAGCGCAACGGGAAGAAACACCGGAAGCCATCCGCACCGCCGTACCTATTATAAAAGATATTATACGGGCTTACCGTATCCCCATCCTCGAAGTCGCCGGATTTGAAGCTGACGACGTAATCGGCACTTTGGCCACACAGGCTGCCGCACACGGGAACTTGGAAACTTACATGATGACACCCGACAAAGACTACGGCCAATTAGTCAACGAGAGGGTCAAGATGTACCGTCCTAAATTCGGAGACAAGGATTTTGAAATCATGGGGGTAAAAGAGGTCACCGGGAAATTCGACATCTCTTCTCCGATGCAGGTCATTGATATTCTCGGACTGATGGGAGACTCGTCCGACAATATTCCGGGTTGTCCCGGTGTGGGCGGAAAAACCGCATCCAAACTCGTCAACCAATTCGGCAGTATCGAAAATCTGTTGGAACATACGGACGAACTGAAAGGCAGTTTAAAAACCAAAGTGGAAACCCACCGCGACACGATTGCTTTTTCTAAGTTCCTGGCCACCATCAAAACGGACGTGCCCATTACGCTCGACCTGGAGGCACTCACCACAAAAGAGCCGGACGCAGAAGCCTTGCAACGTTTATTCGAAGATTTAGAGTTCCGGACTTTACTGGAACGAAAGTTTTCCAAAAAGCAACCGACCGCAGAACCGGGCTTTTTCCAAGGCTCTCTCTTTGCAGAATTTGCGGACGAATCCCCGGAAGCAAGCAAATATTCAAATCTCAACAAGTACAAAAAGGAGGATTTCGACTACCAACTCATTGAAAAGAAAGAAGATAGACAGCGGATTATTGACTTATTCGTTACAAAAGATTTTCTCAGTCTAGACACGGAGACCACCGGAACCGACCCCATCAGTGCCAAATTGGTGGGATTGAGCTTTAGTGTCGAGGAAAATCAGGCTTTTTACGTACCGATTCCGCAAGACCCTGAAGAAGCACAAAAGATAGTTAATGAATTTAAATCGGTCTACGAAGACGAGCGGATACTCAAAATCGGGCAAAACATCAAATATGATTTGATGGTACTGCAAAACTACGGTATTACATTGAAAGGCGAAATCTTCGACACCATGATTGCCCATTACCTTTTACAACCGGAATTACGTCATGGCATGGACTATCTGGCCGAAGTCTATCTGAACTACCAGACCATCCATATCGAAGAACTTATCGGACCGAAAGGAAAGAACCAGAAGAACATGGCAGACCTTCCTCCGTCGCAAGTATATGAATACGCATGCGAAGATGCCGACATTACCTTGAAACTGAAAAACGTGTTTGAACCGAAGTTAAAGGAGGAAGGGTGTTATGACCTGTTCCGTGAAGTAGAAATGCCGCTCATGCCGGTATTGGCTTGGATGGAACGCAACGGAGTGTGCATCGACACCGAGGCGTTGAAGGAAACTTCTACGCTCTACACCAAAGAAATGAACCGTTTGGAAGAAGAGATACACGCCCTGGCCGGTGAACCGTTCAACATAGCCTCTCCCAAACAAGTAGGCGAAGTCTTGTTTGAAAAACTGAAAATAAGCGAAAAGCCCAAGAAAACCAAAACAGGACAATATGTCACCTCGGAAGAAGTATTGGAAACATTACGCACGCGCCATCCCATCGTGGAAAAAATCCTGGAACACCGAGGACTGAAAAAACTGTTGGGCACATACATCGATGCCTTGCCCAAGCTTATCAATCCCGAAACCGGACATATCCACACCTCCTTCAATCAAACCATTACCACGACCGGACGACTGAGTAGCAGTAACCCGAACCTGCAAAACATCCCTGTACGCAACGAGGAAGGCAAAGAAATCCGTAAGGCTTTTATCCCGGAACCGGGTTGTGAATTCTTCTCGGCCGACTATTCCCAAATCGAACTGCGTATCATGGCCCACTTGAGCGGCGACCCACACATGATAGAGGCTTTCCGCGAAGGGCACGACATCCATGCCGCTACCGCCGCAAAAATTTACAAAAAGCCATTGGAAGAAGTTACCCGCGAAGAACGAAGCAAGGCCAAAACAGCCAATTTCGGTATCATATACGGTATCACCGTATTCGGATTGGCCGAACGGATGAACGTCAGCCGCGCGGAAGCCAAAGAGTTGATTGATGGCTATTTCATCACGTATCCCAAAGTGAAGGAATACATGCAGAAGAGCATTGAAACAGCGCGTGAAAAGGGATATACCGAAACCATTTACCATCGTAAATGCTATCTGCGCGACATCAACAGCCACAACGCAGTGGTGCGCGGTTATGCCGAACGCAACGCCATCAATGCCCCGATACAGGGCAGTGCAGCGGACATCATCAAAATTGCCATGATTGCCATCTACCGCCGCTTCCGGGAGGAGCGTTTGCGTTCTAAAATGATTTTACAAGTACACGACGAATTGAACTTCAGCGTCTATCCGGAAGAAAAAGAACGCGTGCAGCAAATCGTCATCGAAGAAATGGAACGTGCCTACACCATGCAAGTCCCGCTCGAAGCCGATTACGGTTGGGGAAGAAACTGGTTGGAAGCACATTGAGAAACTGGAAAACGCTGTCGGCAAGTTCCAAAACCGTCCGCTGCAAAACGGGAAACCGCCGCACAGAGAACGGAAAATCGTTCGCCTGAGATTGAAAAATCATTCGGCTGAGATTGAAAAATCGTTTGGCGCAGAACGAAAAAGATTTCCCACATAGCGGATTTATTCTTAATTTTGCACCTAATTAAATAAGGTAATTGATAAAAACAAAATAAACTATGGCTTTAAAAGCAGGTATAGTAGGTTTGCCCAACGTGGGCAAGTCCACCCTTTTCAACTGTCTGTCGAGTGCCAAGGCACAGGCTGCAAACTTTCCGTTCTGTACCATCGACGCACAAATGGGACAAATCACCGTGCCGGACGAACGTCTGAACAAACTGGCGGAATTGGTCCACCCCGGGCGCATCGTTCCGGCCACATGCGACATCGTGGACATTGCCGGACTGGTGAAAGGAGCCAGCAAAGGAGAAGGTCTGGGCAACCAGTTCCTCGGCAATATACGTGAGACCGACGCCATCATCCACGTATTGCGCTGCTTCGACAACGACAACATCGTGCATGTGGACGGGTCGGTAGACCCCGTGCGCGACAAGGAAATCATCGACACGGAACTACAGCTCAAGGACTTGGAGACTATTGAAAACCGCATCAAACGCGTGGAAAAAGTGGCCAAGGTGGGCGGTGACAAACAAGCCAAACTGGAATACGACGTGTTGTTGCAATACAAAGCGGCTTTGGAACAAGGCAAATCGGCACGCACCGTCACCTTTGAAAGCGAAGACGAACAGCAGGCGGCCAAAAACCTCTTCCTGCTCACAGCCAAACCGGTGCTCTACGTCTGCAATGTGGACGACACCTCTGCCGCCCACGGTAACGCACACGTGGATGCCGTGCGCGAAGCCATTAAGGACGAAAATGCCGAACTGCTCATCATCTCCGCCCAGACGGAGGCCGACATTGCCGAACTGGAAAGCTACGAGGAAAAACAGATATTCCTGGAAGACATGGGGTTGAAGGAATCAGGATGCGACCGACTCATCAAAGCCATCTACCATCTGTTGGACTTGCAGACTTTCATCACGGCCGGAGAGATGGAAGTGAAAGCCTGGACCTTCCGCAAGGGATGGAAAGCTCCGCAGTGTGCCGGTGTCATTCACACGGACTTTGAAAAAGGCTTTATCCGCGCGGAAGTCATCAAATACGATGACTACATCCGTTACGGTTCGGAAGCAGCCGTACGCGAGGCAGGCAAGATGGGAGTGGAAGGAAAAGACTATGTGGTGCAGGACGGTGACATCATGCACTTCCGTTTCAACGTATGACCGCTATGGACAACCTGTTATTTATCACGTGGAATCCCGACCTGTTCGCTTTCCACCTCGGCGGATTCGGCGTGCGCTGGTATTCGCTATGTTGGTGCTTCGCCCTGTTGGCAGCCTACGTATTGGTGCAACGCCTGTATCGGCAACAGCACATCGCCGACAAACTGTTCGACCCGTTGTTCTTCTATTGTTTCGTGGGCATCCTCGTAGGCGCCCGTCTGGGGCACTGCCTGTTCTACGAACCGGGCTACTTCCTCGCCCACCCCTTGGAAATGATCCTGCCCATGCGGCAGACGGCCAACGGTTGGACGTTCACCGGTTACGCCGGACTGGCCAGCCACGGCGGTACGATAGGCTTGATGCTTGCCCTTTGGCTTTACGTCAGGAAAACGAAATTGAACATCATGCGCGTACTGGACAACATTGCCATCGCCACTCCGGCCAGTGCCATGTTCATCCGTCTGGGCAACCTGATGAACTCGGAAATCATCGGCAAGCCGACCGACGTGCCTTGGGCTTTCGTCTTCGAGCGCGTTGACATGCTGCCACGCCATCCCGGCCAACTCTATGAAGCCATCTGCTATTTCGTATTTCTCATTGCCGGATACGTGCTTTACCATAAATATCCGCAGAAAGTCGGTACGGGCTTCTATTTCGGTTTCTGCCTGACCACCATCTTCACGGCCCGTTTCTTCATCGAATACACCAAAGAGGTGCAAGAAGCATGGGAAGCCGCCATGCCCATCAACATGGGCCAGATACTGAGCATCCCCTTCGTCCTGTTGGGAGCCTATTGCATGGCAGGCGGCAAACTCTGCAAGAAACTGGCCGAGAAACGTTAATCCGACAAGACGAATGCCTACCCTTTCCTTAGGAATAAGAATCACGGCATTCTGTATATTATGCAGACTGACGGCTTCATGCGAATAGGAAAACAAGCTATTCGCCTACGAATCCAAGGACGGACAAAAGGGAGTGATACGCATGGAACGCATCCACAACAGCCTGTATGTCCTGCATCACCTAATAGGCGGGATAGAGCAATCCTCATGGGAACTTTCCTATCCCGTTTACCGTTTCGATTGTGGTAACCTGACTGGTGACAGTTGTCCTGAAATAGCCGTAGGTGTCATCAAGACCACGCGTCACGACCCTACTCGGGACAAACGCCTGTTCCTCTTCAAACTCTACCAAGGGCGGCAAGGACTGGCCGACACCTACCAGGCACTCCGCGCATCCGGCATCATCTCCCCTGGGCTACGGGCATTCCACGGAAGAACAGCTCTCCCCTGCCATCATACGAAAAAAGGGTGTCAAAGCGGCTGTCTTCAACGCCGTGCTCTTCCCGCTTGAAAACTGGCAGCATGCGGAAGGCCAGCCGGATGTATGCCGTCCTTCCATCGACCGGCTTGCAGGCCGCATCCGGCAATACAAGGCGGAGCATCCTTCGTCGTTCATCGTCGCCGTCCTGCACTGGGGCACGGAATTCCAGCCCCATCCCCACGTACAGCAACGTTACTACGCCCACAAACTGATGCAAGCCGGGACGGATGCCATTGTCAAGCACCATCCGCACGTCGTGCAACCCTTGGAACACATCGGCACCCACCCCGTATTCTACAGCCTCGGCTATTTCGTGTTCGACCAAAGCCACCCCGACTGCCGGAAAGCCTCGATGGCCCTCCTGCGCTTCAAAGCCTCCGAAGTGCAAGCATGGGTCATTCCTGTAGAAATCCGGCAATGCAGGCCTCATATCATAGAAACTGTTAAGAAGTTCGCCGTAAAAGCCAACCCATAACAACATATTTCTTCCGTGAGGCTGTTTTTTTCATCGCAAAGAATAAAATTCAGTCGGAAAACAAACCCTAATTATAAGAAATTCGTATCTTTACCTCCTGAATCATTACCTCATACACCATGAAGAAAATTATCTTTTCACTATTACTTTCCACGGCAACCATCGCCTTTTCCTATGCCCAAGAAGAAAATTGGATAGACATAACCGAAGATTATATACAAAATCCAAGATTCGACGGCAACAGCAACACCGGCTGGACCTATACGAGCGATGCTTCGAGCCAACAACTGACATATGAAGCCATGGAGTTCTGGAACGGCACCTTCGACATCCACCAGACCATAACAGTCCCCAACGGTAAATACCTCATCTCCGTACAAGCCTATTTCCGCAACAAAGACAATGATACCGGATACAAAGAGTACAGCAACGGCACGGAAAACATTACCGGCTATTTGTATGCCAACAACGACCGCATACAAATAGCCAGCATATATTCCGAATCCCTGGACAATAACTACGCAAACGGATGCTGGAATCCCGGAAGATGGGGGCAAACACGGTATTATCCGAATAACATGCAAAGCGGAACATACATGTTCGGGCAAGGCATGTATGAGAACGAGTTGGTCACCACCGTGACAGACGGGACATTAAAATTCGGATTGGTCAATGAGGCCTGGGTGGCCAACAACTGGTGCCTGTTCGACAATTTCAAATTAAAATATTGGGGCACGGTGGTCAACATCTCTAAAATCAACCTCTTCACCGAAACATTGCAACTCGTGGCTGGAGAAACACAAGAGTTGTCTTACACACTCGAACCAGAAAATCCCACTTATAAACGTCTTAAATGGACCAGTAGTGACGAAAATGTGGCTACAGTAGACCAACAAGGACTCATTACCGGCGTAAATACCGGTACGGCTGTCATTACGGCACAAGCCACTGATGCAGGCAAGGCGATGGCCACATGTACCGTCACCGTAGAAAAGCGAATGGCCGATGCTTCTTCTCTCATCATTAACGAACTACAACAATCCAACGTAGACATGTTTGTGGATCCGTCATTCAATTACGGCAGTTGGGTAGAACTATATAATCCGACAGACAAAGCTGTCTCCATCATCGGATTCTATGTCAGTGAGGATCCGGCCAACCTTAAAATGTTCCGTCTAACCCCGTCTGTTGGTGTCATACCCGCCAAAGGTTATAAAGTCCTTTGGTTTGACCATAACGAGGCCGACCCCCGTCAAATCGACTTCAAACTGGACTGCGATGGCGGTACTTTCTATATTGCCGATGAGAACGGTAACTTGGTAACCCTGCAAAGCTATCCCGCAGCCATCTCGCGCACATCATACGCCCGCACTACAGACGGCGCAAACAACTGGGGGCTTACCGCGCTACCCACACCTGGAAAAAGCAACGACGGAAGCGTATTTGCCACCGCACGGTTGGATGCCCCAATCATAAACAAGGATTCACAACTGTTCACCAGCTCATTCATCGCACGCGTAACCATACCCGACGGTGCTACCCTTAAATATACCACAGACGGCACAACTCCTTCGGCCACAAACGGGCAAGTAAGTACAACCGGACGCTTCACGGTCAATACCACCACGACCTACCGCTTCCGTTTGTTCCAAGACGGAATGTTGCCCAGCGAAGTCATCACACGCTCCTATATTTATAAGGATAAAGAATTTAAGCTCCCTGTCATTTCTGTAGTCACCGACCCTGTCAACCTCTATGACGACAGTTTGGGAGTCTACGTGAAAGGAGTCAACGGACGACCAGGAAACGGACAATCCACGCCTTGTAACTGGAACATGGAATGGGATCGTCCGGTTAATTTCGAATACATAACCCCGGACGGAAAGATGGCCTTTAACCAAGAAGTGGACTTTGCCATGTGCGGAGGATGGAGCCGTGCATGGCTTCCCCACTCTTTCAAATTGAAAGCTGCCAAAGTTTATGAAGGACGAAACTCGCTGAATTACCAATTTTTTGCAGGCAAGCCTTATCTGAAACATAAAACTCTCCAAATAAGAAACGGAGGTAATGACAACAACTGCCGAATTCAAGACGCCGCACTACAGACCATCATAAGTACATCAGGTATCGACATAGACGGACAATCTTATCTGCCCACTATGCATTTCATCAATGGGGAGTATAAGGGAGTCATCAACATGCGTGAGCCCAACAACAAACACTTTGCTTATGCCAACTACGGATTAGATGACGAGCAACTCGACCAGTTTGAAATGAGCCCAGATTCCGGATACTGCCAAAAATGCGGCACGGACGAAAGCTTCCTACGTTGGTATGAACTCTCGAAAAAAGCGAGCGAAGTAATGGCTTATGAAGAAATACGCCAAATGGTAGACATAGACGAATTCATCAACTACATGGCCGCAGAGTTCTATCTCGGTGCCACAGACTGGCCTCAAAATAATGTGAAAGCATTCAAATCGACCCTTGAAGGAGGTAAATTCCGTTTTGTCCTGTTCGATTTGGACGGAACCCTGTCCACCACCGACCCGTTCAACTTGTTTGCCAGTAAACAGAATTATACATTCGATTATTTATACGACAAAAAAACACAAATCACAGAGGAAATCAAACTCGTCACCATATTCCTTAATATGTTGAAAAACGAAAGTTTCCGCAAACGGTTTATCGACACTTATTGCCTGATGGGTGGCAGCGTATTCGAACCGTCACGTTGCATCCACATCATTGATAGCCTCACAACCAATGTAGCCGACATGATGGCCTACGAGGGGCAGTCGCCTTATAGTACAGCCAACCAGTTGAAAAACGGCCTTGCCAACCGCCAAGCCACCATGCTCAATGCCTTGAAAAACTATGGCGCATTCGGCCTATCGGGCACAACAGCCGTCCAGGCGCGACTTTCAGCCAATATACCACAAGCCCAATTAGCCGTTAACAGTATCAGTATACCCACCAATCGCTTCAACGGAAGTTTGTTCGGCTCCGCCACCCTAAAGGCACAAGCACCGGCCAACTATAAATTCATCGGTTGGAAGTCGCTTAGCAACGTAAACGGAACCAACATATTCGAAAAAGGAAGCGTTTGGGACTACTACGACCAAGGAAGTCTTGACGGTCAAAATTGGAACCAAAACAATTACGGCACAACGTGGAACAATGGAAAGTCACCGCTGGGATACTACACCAGTGACAACCAAAACCTACGCGGTTACCAGACCTTCCTGGATTACGGTATGGATACACAAAAAAAGCGGCCAACCTATTACTTCCGCAAGAAGTTCACACTTGATGATACACCGGTTACAGAAGACTGTTTCGTTCTGAATTACAGCGCTGACGACGGCTTCATCGTTTATGTCAACGGAAAAGAAGCCGCCCGCTACCTCATGCCGACAGGAAAAGTGGATTACGACACTTACTCCTCCACTTATGCCAACGGCAACCCCGACGAAGGAAGCCTCACACTCGACGCTTCACTCTTCCGCCGAGGAACAAACCTGATAGCCGTAGAAGTACACAACAACAGCAGTAACTCTTCTGACATTTATTGGGACGCGTCACTTATTCTGACCTCTTCAACCAACAATGGACAAATCGTTTGTACAGAAGAAACTTATACTTTGCCTGATAACGGAACGGTAAACCTTGTCGCCTGCTACGAAGCACTCAGCAACGACGAATGTACTGAGGCCGGTATCGTCCCTGTAAGAATCAATGAAATTAGCGCAGACAACAGCATATATATAAATGACTACTTCAAGAAAAACGATTGGATTGAGCTTTACAACACAACAGACGAAGCCATTGACGTAGCCGGTATGTATGTCAGTGACAACCTTCTTGTCCCCGCCAAATACCAAATCAGCCCTGAGGGTACTGATGCCTCAACCATTATTGCCCCACACGGATATATGGTCATTTGGTGCGACAAACTGTCTCCCATCAATCAGCTCCATGCCACGTTCAAACTGGCAAAAGAAGGCGGGGACGTATTACTCACATCTGCCGACCAAAATTGGCATGATAAATTATCTTATCCAGAACACACGGGCGACATGTCCGTAGGCCGATACCCTGATGGCGCAAATCCAGTATACAGTATGTTCAAGACCAGCCTGGGAGCCACCAACATCATGAATAGCTATGCCCAGTTCTTTGATGACGGGACAATTCCCGACAATATCCAAACCACACAGAAATACATTGGAAACTTACAGCTGGCTTACTCGGACAACCGTATCGTTATCACCGCAAATAACACGGAAACGGCCATGCTTACCATAAGCAGCATTGCCGCACAAGTATATATGCAACAGCGTATAGACCTGACAGAGGGACAAGAGTACATAGACATCAATTTGTTGCCACGCGGCATTTACATCGTCAATGTAACAACAGGAAACGAACAAAAACTCACCATGAAAATAGTGAAACGCTAATTTTTCATGAAAACCACACATTCCCGTGAACATTGGACATACAACCGTACGGGAATAAAAAAGAAAAGCCATATCAAACTCCGCGTATGAGTGATATGGCTTTTCACATGATACTTCGGGATACAATCTGCAAAGGCGGACGCTTGTCCGCTTTTCACAATCCTAGCCGCCCTTTATTCCGTTCTTATTTGCGTCACAACGGACGAAATTGTAAAGTCCGACACTTTACGACCTTCCGTGCAAACAGAACCTGTATAAAGCCCGAAATAGCCTGTTCCCCCATGCACGTTCTCTCTACTACCCGTCCAAAGGCTATAAATCTCTCCCGTAACCAAAGATCCCCCACACAATAACACGTGCATGGATTTGAAATCGCGCGGAATCTGATACATCAATACATTTTCCCCTCGGACATCTTGTATATATACCACTTGTCCTTCGGATGCCTCTCCAGAATATAAAACACTGTTCTGCAAAGAAGTCTCCAGACTGGGCAAACTTGATTTCCCCCCCACGGCTATCACTGTCCCACCGGTAACAGTGAATCCGTCCAATTCATAATCTATACCTTCCTCCGTTCCCGGTGCACCTATGGCAATGACTTGTCCGCCATGGATTTCCACCGTTCCCTTAGAATCCATTCCGTCGTTATCGGAACTGTAACAATACATCCGTCCACCGTTCACCACAATCTGGTTTGTTGTACTTATGCAATCATCAAAACAATACAAAGCAATCTCTCCCCGTTCGATGATGATGGACGTTTTACTATCCATTCCTTCACTCCCTTCTCCACCAATAGCCTTAACCCACAATGTGTCACAATCTACTTTGATACCCATCTCGGCAGAGATTCCTTTAGGAGAAGATTTTATTCCTCCTTGCACGGCACGAGTACCCTCCGTTATCACTTTGACCACGGAAGTTCCGTTTAAATCCAACCGTCCGTCACAATTGATACCTTTTCCAGCCGCTCCCATACTGTACACAGCCAAATATCCTCCGCTCATCGTCATGTTTCCTCCGCACTTGATGCCAGCACACGAACTCATGTCAACCAACTCAGGGTCATAGTATGAATCTCCTTCCGTAAGCAGAATAGCTTTCCCCGAAAAAATGGACACGTCCCCGTCACAAGAAATACATTTGGAAGCCGCTCCTGAAACCTTAGCATGCAAAGCCCCTCCATCCATTATTACTCCCGCTACACTTTTCATTCCATGGGACTTCTGTCCGGATGTGAATATTTGCAAGTATCCGCCATATTGCTTTATCATCCCTTCTTCACTTTGCAAACCGTCACCTTCTGCCATAATCTCCACCTGGCCACCTCCTATGTAAATATCCGCTCCAGCATGAACACCATCCTTTACATGGGACACAGCTTCCACCTTACATCCTCCACGAAAGCTGACAGCACCGTCTGCTGCAACAGCATGCTTATAATTCCCATTTACCGAAAGCCTTCCCGAGCCACAAAAAACAAGATTTCCCTTGGAAAACACGCAAGCCTTACCTTCCTCCTTGGAAGACCCGTATTCCATACCGTCTGTCAAAACATTTTGCGTAGCTTCAGATGCGGCCACGAAAGTACGAACTGGAGTTTGTACGTTTATGACGGCCCCCACAGGATTGACAAGCGACACACCGTCCAAAGTCAATTTAAAATCTGTGGTTCCGGTATATTTGAAAGAACCGGTTTCCGTACGCCCTTTCAATATGAATTCTACATCTTCCACCGAAGACAATACCGTCACATTAGCACCCGAAGATACAACAAACACCCCCTGCGGCAACTCACTATAATCAACACCGGAAGCTGAATAAGTAAGCGTCACTTGATGCACGAACTCATGATTCTCTGGAAAATCAGGATTACCAGCTTCCACTTCCTCCACCACATTACCATAATTTTCTCTGTCCGCCCCATCGAAAAAAATGGCAAAATTAAAAAAAGAGGCAGCATCCGAAGAAACCATAGGCGGAACCATCTCTCCTCCATTTTCTCCTTCTACTTCTCCGCCTCCTCCATTGCCAGAAAACACAAAATCCTCTTTCGTGCAACCTATGCACAACAGCCCCCAGCAACACGCACAAACCATAGCATATATCACATCACATTTCATACACTCACTTATTTAAATTTAAACGAATATTTTATTCCCACTACGTGACCGTTGGATTCTTCCTCATCCGCATGACTTTGATACAAATAATAAAAATCCAAACCCTGACGTTTACTTAACTTCCATTCCGTTCCTACAATCCAACGGGTCTTTTCATAATAAAAACCACTATGGAGATAATGAGTCAGTTCACAGGATGCATACGGTGTGAAACTGCATTTAGGGATATCATACTCCACCTGCAAACGAGAACGCAAGTTGTTTTTCCCCTTACCCTTAACTATTTCATCATCCATCCTTTCGCCCGTCGTACCCTTATACTTCTCTACTGACCGTTCCGGACGATAAGTATACTGCCAGCGTTCACGTAAAGAAAAAGTAAGTCTCTTCACAACCTCATATTTACCCGTCAATGAAAAATTCACACGATGGCGAGGCTGCCAAAACTCAGGCACATAGTTCCCTTTTCTCGTCACCTCCATAGGATGATAATAATGTATGAATATATAGTCGGACGAGATCTTAAGCCAATTGGTGAGTTTATAAGAAAGTCCTGCCGAAACCGACCAACGTTCTACCGTACGTACGTTGTCACGCGAACGGAATTCCCCTTCAAACGAAGCCCCCAATCCTTTATACAATTTCTTTTCTGCACTTACCGATCCCCAAAACCCAAAATCATCACTAGCACGAGCCTGCACCAGCCAACCAGCCAAAAGGAATAAGAATAAAAAAAACTCCCATCCTTTTCTATATATTCTATTTTCCATATCTCTTTTTCTTTTGGTTCCGAATAAATTATACTCACTCACCCTCTTTGGGTAATTTTACCAAGCCATCCACGGTATTTGCCATTTTATTTTCTGGCACGTAATAGACTTTCAGTATCGTCATATCGCGCAAGAAATCAATACTTCCCACCTCAACCCGATAGATGTCCAATCCCGTACGTTCACGCAAATCCGCCACCATCTCCAGTTCCTTCTCTGGTTTTATCAAATCTATTCTGTCATATTGTACCAATTTGCAGGCCGTATGTTTCATCCATTTATTACTTTCACATATCCATAGGCTAACGATGAAAAGTAAGTTCGTACCCACCAGTTCCAAATAACTGAAATCTGCCCCTAAAGCATTTATTACCGAAATGGCAATAATAACGAAAAGGTAAGTCATTTCTCGTACCGGCATAGATTCCGTACGGTAACGGATGATACCGAAAATAGCAAACAATCCAAGTGCAAACCCTATTTTCAGCTTTACGCTTCCTAACAAGAATATCATCAAGAATATACTTATACTGATAAGTGTGAACGTAAAGTAATAGTCACGCCTTCGACTTTTCGGATAATAAAAAAAGCAGATAATACAAAACACTACCACCCAGTTGAGCAAGAAATGCCACAATAAGGATAAAAAGTCGCCATTAGTCACCAACGGAGTCTCCAAAAGGTTTTCTGTAAGTTCTTCAAACATAAAATATAGGTTTAAATGATTATTTTCTGTTGTATCAATCTTTCGGCCATGTGCAACTTGGCCTTAAAACGGTTCTTTTTTAGGGAGAAATCCGATGTCAGTGCCGTACCAATGCAATATTTACTAAATCCACAGGGCTTTACACGCAAGCCGCACATAATATCTGCCATCGGTGATTCCATTCTGCCGTTCCGTTTAAGCTCGATGACAGCCAAACGCGACAAATTACTGTCGCACCCCGTTTGTAAATTATGAAAATAGAGATTCAAATCTATAGTGACACGTTCTGTCATCGCATGGTTCACCAAAGTAATCCGCCCGAACGAATTCTCCAAAAAAAAGCGCAATTCGCTCAAGTCATACCAAGCATAGGCACGGAGGAAATCCTCGGCATCCTCAGTATGCAAGGAAGAAATCCCTTCCACTTGGATACGTTCTTTTTTCGTCCGTCCCTTATTAGTCTTGTTTTTCACTTCGAGAAACGATATGCCGGACACTTCATATGTACGAACCCTTATCTTCTCCCTTCTTTTTTTCCCGTTATGATGCGCCAGATACATGGCATAGTCCTGTGTTTCAAGATATGTGGTATGGTACAACGGACAACGCTGCCCTTTTATTTCTTGTATACGATAATCTGGAAGCGCACACTTTAATATCTCAGCCAAAACCGGAAGCGATACCACATATTTGGTATCCAAACGGTTCATAAGCCGCACTTTCCCCATTTCTTCAAGACCTATCGAAGAAAACAGCGTCAATAATGGATTTAGATCTAAGGCTATCATATTTCATGGATTATATTACAAACCTGCTACAAATATAGGTAAAAAAGAAAAGGTTTCTATCTTAATCAGGTATTTATTCTTAAAAAAGCACTACTTTTGCAAAGAAAATATTCATAAAATCAATAAAATATGCACTGTACTACCTTGAAAAGAACATATATTCTGTTTGCCTTATTCATAGCCTGCTTCAGCCTCACATCCATCCAAGTCCTCTCCAAAGTCCCTTTAGACTCCATCGTTCTGAGTGATCCTTGCATCTTGCCCGACCGATCCACCATGACTTATTATATGACCGGAACGGGTGGCAAGTTATGGAAAAGCAAAGACTTGCGGTATTGGGACGGCCCTTACACCGTAGCGGAAACCGACCCCGAATCTTGGATGGGGCCGAAACCCATGATTTGGGCGGCTGAGCTTCACCAGTACAAAGGCGAATACTACTATTTTGCCACTTTCACCAACCAGGCCGTAAGCGTGGGGCGTTACAAAGGAAACAACCTGGAACGCCGGGCTTGCCATGTGTTGGTCAGCGACAAGGCCGAAGGCCCCTACCGCCCGATGAAGGACGAGACTTACCTCCCGGCAAACAAATTGACGCTCGACGGTACGTTGTGGGTAGACACGGACGGACGGCCTTACATGGTCTACTGCCACGAATGGCTGCAAAACTGGGACGGCACCATCGAAAAAATAGAATTGAAACCAGACCTAAGCGGCAGCATCTGCAAAGGAAAGCTATTGTTTAAGGCCAGCGCATCGCCTTGGAGCCGGGAAGTCATCGAAGGAGACACGCTTCCCAACCGTGTGACGGACGGCCCTTATTTGTTCCGCACCCAGACAGGACGCCTGGGCATGATATGGACCAGTTGGATTTATAATGTCTATACCCAAGGAGTTGCTTATTCGGAAAGCGGCACATTGGACGGCCCGTGGGTGCAGGAAGAACAGCCCATTACCCCGCCCAACTTCGGTCACGGCATGTTGTTCCGCACTTTCGACGGTGAGCTGCTCATGTCTGTCCACAGCCATAAGGATATCCACGACCACTATCACCGTGTGCCCCACCTCTTCAAAGTGGACGATTCCGGCGACAAGATTGTCGTGAAGGAAGAATACCGGTAAGACTTAAAAGGGATTTGGCTTTTCCTGTCAAATCCCTTTTTATTCCTTTTCTATATATTCTTTTTCAAAACAACCCAACTTCCATGTTTCTTTCCTTCCTTACGTTTAATCCATTCTCCCGTTTTCAGATGCCTGACGGCATTGTACACAGAAGTCTCGCTAATACCAAGATTATCAGAAATAAAGGCATAAGTAGCTGATGGTTTTCCGGCAATGACCTCCAATACTCTTTTTTCCATCTCCGAAAGTTCTTTCTTTTCCTCACTCTTTTCCTCACTCTTTTCCTCACTCTTTTCCTCACTCTTTTCCTCACTTGGGTAATATTTAAGAGCTTCGGCTGAAATCGGTTCTACCACCAGAAAAGCAGTTCCAAGATCAAGGCTAAATTCGGGTTCTCCATTCCCGTTTTCCTTCAATTCTTCTTTTACCCTTATGATTCCCCGGCTGAAACGGTTGACAAACCCCAATACTTTCATGGCTTCTGCAATCACAGGATTACGATAGTCATTCACAAACGGGAAGTTTTGGGCATTTACCTTGCCATACAACCCACCGGGATTCATCAACTCTATACGGTCATTGTACTGATAAAACTGAATAGGACCGTTGCTCTCGTACGTACGATGGCAAATGGCATTCATCAACAACTCACGGGTAGCCCAATGAGGATAGTCCATAAGCGTTTTTTCTCGTAAAGCACTAACCGGCACAGGACGGCGGTTGATAATAGACGTATCGACAAACGTATCCAACCGGAATAAGACTTCGCAAAGATTTCCTGCAAATTTATATTCACTTTTTACCTCACTTTCCCGTCCTTTTCCTCCAAACCTCACATATTGTATATACGCACCCGGAAGAAAACGTTCAACTTGCTTACCGAAAAACAATATACCGGCGTATGTCGGACAACCGTACCTTTTATCAAAAAAGCCCAACGACTGTAACTGCAATTCTACATCTCGTCCATCCTCGCGTAACACATCTTCAGGTACGGCCTTCGGAAGATAAAGTTGCCTAAACATAGCAATGTCTAAATCATCCACAGTAGCCCCAATACAAGGCATGGCATCGAATGTCTTGATATTGGCCACTCGCTTCTCATATAACCTACGTTCATCGTCTTCATTAGCTACTCCTTTCCTCGGCCCTATCCTCACCCATATCCTCCCCTTATATTTTACAGGCGGCATTTTGGTAGGATAGACCTCCACTACGACAATGTCCCCTTCCTGAAATGTAAGCTTTTGCACGGTCATCGAAGGTTGCGGTTGGATATTCCCATCCGTCCGTATACCTGCTATATTCTTCAATAATTCATCTGTTACATGGATGGGATGCAGACTCCCGTCATCCTCTGCCCCGATGATGAGGTACCCCGGATGGTTATTACACGGCAAATCATTTGCAAAAGCACAAATAGCCTGTCCGAACTTGTCTGTATTAGTAGTTGAAATGGTTCGTTCTACACTGTCATTCTCCAAATCACCTAATAAACCACGTATATAATCCTTTGTTATTGCCATATTGAATAATCCTAAAATGAGACGATTCGAAAACAAAGATACGGAAACAGCAGAGCATTTACAACGGAAACGAAATAAAATCTATACGAGAATAATTTCTATCGTTACCATATACCCTATTTCCTCGAAACGGACGATTCCGGCGACAAGATTGCCGTGAAGGAAGAATACCGGTAAGAAATAAAAGGGATTTGGCTTTTTCTGTCAAATCCCTTTTATTTCTTACCGGTACACTCTTTTTTTCCATTGGAGCTTTGCCGGAGGAAATACATCTAAGAGCAGCCAAAGTTACAAAGACTTACTATTGTTGTCTTGTCCAAACCTGTTTCTCACTACCATAACCGTTATTGTATGTCCACGTCAATTTCGTAGCAGTAACAGTCACGTTATAATACTCGTCTCCATATCCGTCTTCATCGTCTATAACCATCACTTTACCGTTATTTTGCAACCAAGTAAAAGTGTACGACCACCATCCGCCATCTTCTTCGTCATATTCACGGTATATTCCCGTCAAATCTTCATTAAATGTCATTAATGCGTAAGCATTGTATCCAAAATCATATCTCCATGTTCCCACGATACTATTGCCGGATGCTCCGTTATCATCGTCGTCGTCATCCTTGCATGAAACCACTCCGGCACAAAGCACTACGGCCAAGAACATGACCAACCATTTAAACATTACCTTTCTCATAATAAATTGATTTTCAATATTGCTTCCAAACTCCCCGAGAAGCAGGTTATTTTCTTTTTTTTGGTACATATACGAAAAAAGCGCAGGGAGTCCGTACCTGTTGCCCGTCCCACGCATAGAGGCCTTCGCATTGCCCAATCCTGTCTGAACGAGCAACGCAGAAGCCCCACGCCGATATGTATATATACCTCTCACTACCCTATGCGAAAATGCACAGGTACAATGAGGGTCTGTATAAAACATACCCACAGGGCATCTACCGTTGCCATGTCCTTGACAGGATTAGAAGTTTGCGAAGTTTCTATGCGTCGAAGAACAAAGCGTCAAGTAAACGCCTTTCCACAATATATGTGTCCCCATTCCAACCGCCCTTTTTGCAAGGGCTTCGGCATGGCGACAAGGCAAAGATAAAGAAAAAACGTAAAAGCGGACTAAAAAGAATGAAAAAAATTCCTTTTCAAAGACAAAAATCAACCTCCGCAGAACGGAAAATCAATCTCAGCCGAACAATTTTTCAATCTCAGCCAAATGATTTTTCATTCTGCGGAAGAATTTCTCACGGATACAAAACCTTGTAAAACACATATTTATGTGTTTTCTAAAAAACATACAGCCATTAAGACACGGAAAGATGGATGGACATATCAAGATTCAGATGCAAAAACGCCGCATCCTCCTGTTTTTAAGGCATGCGGCGTTAGCCAATACGGTTGTATCCGAAAAACATAAACCGGATACTAACGAACGGTGCTTTTATTGTTTGGCATCATGAGAACGTTGTTTCCGAGACTCATTCAAAGCCCAAATAGCCAAAAGACCGATAAACAACAAAAAATAAATAAATGCCATAATCTCTTATTTCTTGCGGTAAGCTATCGTACCCGTGGCCTGGTTGGTAGGCATGACCAACACTTCGGCTATCTGGATATGCTCGGGCAAGGAAGCAGCGAAATAAACCACCTCGGCCACATCGTCGCCCGTGAGCGGACGAAGCCCTTCATACACGTTGTCGGCCGTAGCCTTATCGCCCCGGAAACGCACTACGGAGAAGTTCGTCTCCACCAATCCGGGCTTGACGTTCGTCACACGTATGGGAGTATCCACCAAATCTATACGCAAACCGTCCGACAAGGCCTTTACCGCCGCCTTGCAGGCACAGTACACGCTCCCGCCGGGATAAGCATAGTCTCCGGCAATGGACCCCATGTTAATGACGTGTCCCCTGCCCCGCTCCACCATGCCGGGCACCACGAGGCGCGTCATGGCCAAGAGGGCTTTCACGTTCGTGTCTATCACCACGTCCCACTCGTCGAGGCTTCCTTCATGTTCCTTGTCCACCCCGATGACCAGGCCGGCATTGTTCACCAACACGTCTATGGCCTTCCACTCTTCGGGAAGGGAATCCAAGGCAGCACGGGCTGCGGCACGGTCGCGCACGTCGAACGGCAACAGCCATACTTCGACCCCATATTTTTCTTCCAATTCGTCCTTTACGGCATTCAGTTTCTCCACGTTACGGCCATTCAGAATCAGCCGGTGTCCGTTCATGGCGAACTTGCGGGCGCATCCCTCTCCTATTCCCGAGGAAGCGCCGGTTATCAATACTGTCTTCTTTTCCATTGTCCTATTTTCCTGTTACGATACGTTTAATGTCATTCAATTTGTTCAGGGCTTCCACGGGCGTCAGGTTATTGATGTCGAGATGCAATATCTCGTCCCGGATTTGACACAGCACAGGGTCGTCCAGTTGGAAAAAACTGAGCTGCACACCGTTGTCCGCCTGCATGACCTGCTTTGCCCCACGGCTGTTTTTCATCACATCCTTGCTGTTGGCAGATTCCAGTTCCTTCAATATGGTATTCGCCCGCGACACGATGCTCTTCGGCATGCCGGCCAACTTGGCCACGTGGATACCGAAGGAGTGCTCGCTTCCGCCCCGTTCCAACTTACGCAGGAAGATGACTTTCTGGTCCACTTCGCGCACCGACACGTTATAGTTCTTCACGCGGGGATACAACTTCTCCATCTCGTTCAGCTCATGGTAATGCGTGGCGAAGAGCGTCCTTGCCCTCCCTTTTTTATTTTCATGGATATATTCCACGATAGCCCACGCGATGCTGATACCGTCGTACGTAGACGTGCCACGCCCTAATTCGTCGAAAAGCACCAAGCTGCGCGAGGATATGTTATTCAGGATATTGGCTGCCTCGTTCATTTCCACCATGAACGTACTCTCTCCCATGGAAATATTGTCGCTTGCCCCTACACGGGTGAATATCTTGTCCACCAATCCGATATGGGCAGATTCGGCCGGAACGAAGCAACCTATCTGGGCCATAAGCGTAATCAAGGCCGTCTGGCGCAACAGGGCTGACTTACCGGCCATGTTCGGACCCGTAATGATAATGATTTGTTGTTTCTCCGTGTCCAGATAGACATCGTTGGCAATATATTGTTCCCCTACCGACAACTCCTTTTCAATCACCGGATGACGCCCTTGTTTGATGTCCAGCACATCGTCGTCTTGAATCACCGGACGGATATAACGGTTGTCTTGTGCCACTTGGGCAAAAGACAGCAAGCAGTCCAACCGTGCCAGTAAATTGGCGTTAATCTGAATGGCCGGTGTGAATTCGGCCAAGGCCAACACCAGGTCATTATACAATTTCGTCTCGAGCACCAGGATTTTATCCTGTGCGCCCATAATCTTTTCCTCGTATTCCTTAAGTTCTTGGGTAATGTAACGCTCGGCATTCACCAGCGTCTGCTTACGTATCCAATCGGCAGGCACTTTGTCCTTATGCGTATTCCGCACTTCCAAATAATACCCGAAGACATTGTTATAGGAAATCTTCAAGCTCGGGATTCCGGTGAGTTCCGTTTCCCTTTGCTGTATCTTCAGCAGATAATCCTTACCTTCAAAAGCTATATGGCGAAGCTCGTCCAATTCCCGGTCTACTCCTTCGGCTATCACTCCTCCCTTGTTGACCAATAAAGGCGGGTCGTTCTGTATTTCGCGGGCTATGCGGTCGCGGATGGAAGCGCATAGGTTCAACTGTTCTCCTATCCTCTTCAAAGTCTCGTCCGAAGCATGCTCGCAAGCTATCTTAATCGGTTCGATGGCTTGTAAGGCCACTTTCAGTTGCACCACATCGCGCGGCGACACCCGTCCTACGGAAACCTTGGAAATGATGCGTTCCAAATCGCCCATCAGATACAACTGGTCGCTAATCAGTTCCTTAAACTCCGGTTCGCGGAAAAAGTAATCCACCACATCCAAACGCTCGTTGACCGGTTTTTCGTCTTTCAACGGAAACAATATCCAACGGCGCATCAAGCGGGCGCCCATCGGGGTAATCGTACGGTCTATCACGCCCAACAGAGAATTACCACCGTCTACCATGGAATTCAACAACTCCAGATTGCGCACCGTGAATTTATCCAAACGGACATAACGTTCTTCTTCAATACGCGAAATGGACGTGATATGTCCGATCTGGCTGTGCTGGGTCATCTCTAAATATTGCAGAATCACGCCTGATGCCACGATGCCGCATTTCAAATGGTCGATGCCGAAGCCTTTCAGATTTTTCACTTCGAAGTGTTTCAGCAATTTTTCCGTAGCCGAACGTTCGGAAAAGACCCAGTCGTCCAACTCGAACGTAAAAAACTTTGTTCCGAAATTACCCTCAAACATATTCCGTTTTCCACGCTCGAAAAGCACTTCTTTCGGCGAAAAATTCCCCAAGAGTTTGTCTACATATTCAGACGTACCCTCTGCCGTGAGAAACTCTCCCGTGCTGATATCCAAAAAGGCTACGCCGCAAACATTCTTATTGAAATGTACGGCAGCAAGGAAATTGTTTTCCTTGTAACTCAATACATTGTCATTCATTGAAACTCCGGGAGTCACCAACTCCGTAATCCCCCGCTTCACCAATGTCTTGGTCAGCTTAGGGTCTTCCAACTGGTCGCAAATGGCCACACGCCGCCCTGCCCGGATGAGTTTAGGCAAATACGTATCCAAGGCATGGTAAGGGAAGCCGGCCATCTCCACCGGTTCGCCGTTCCTTCCGCCATTGCTACGTTTTGTCAAGGTAATACCCAATATTTCAGAAGCAACGACAGCATCCTCACAATAAGTTTCATAGAAATCCCCACAGCGGAACAACATGATCGCATCGGGGTGTTTCGCTTTCAAATCATAAAATTGCTTCATCATCGGGGTCAACCCTTCTTTTGCCATAATCGTTAACTTTTTAGAATCAACCACAAAAATACGATTATTTTTTCTGATTTGAAACGGATTATTCTGTTTTTCTACAAGATGCAAAAAACGGGACAACCCTCAGATCACAAGAGGAAAGCCCCGACAAACAAATCTTTAATCTCTCAAAATTTTTCTCATAAACAATAAACGAACTATTCGTTTGCTTTTCCTATTAAACTACTGCTTCACGCAGTCCTATGCTCAACATTATACTGTAACAATCTTTTTTACCTCAATCTAATACCTAATTTATCTGCATCTCACGATGCTTTCAATATCGTCTCTTGTTTTAAGACAATGCAAAGTTACGCGATATTCCTGAAAGATGCATACTTTCAGACGTAATATTCTCATGAAACCTTTTTTTCTTGATTTACGTCAAGGAATATCCTGAAAATATTCGCTGCGACCTGTAAAATCCGTATCTTTGTTTCCACGAAAATAGGAGGTGGCTCGGCAAAGACAAATCAGAAAACTGCGTTTTCATTTGTCTCTGCGCTCGCCTTTCACTATCTTTGCACCTTATTATAAAAAGAAAAGAGCATGAAAAAGATAGAAGTCTCTGAACTTACGGAGAATTTTTTCGAAACGATCAGCAAAGAATGGATGTTAGTCTGTGCTGGCGATGCCAACCGATATAACATGATGACCGCATCATGGGGCGGAATAGGGTGGTCATGGAACAAACCTGTAGCTTTCGTATTCATTCGTCCCGAACGCTATACTTTTGAATTTACGGAAAACAACGACTTCATGACGCTCTCTTTCTTGGGGAAATCGCCCAAGGCGCGTGAAGTATATAACTTGTGTGGTTCAAAATCCGGACGGGATATAGACAAGACACTCGAAAGCGGACTCACGCCATATCCCCTTGAAGACGGCAAATGTGTGACTTTTGAACAGGCACGATTCGCTTTGGCCTGCAGGAAGTTGTATACAGACAATCTGGCTCCCGAAGCTTTCCTCGACCCGTCGCTCAACGAAAGATGGTACGGTAAACAAGGCGGTTATCACAAAATGTATATTGTAGAAATCACCGGCGCGTGGATAAACGTGCATCACTCTATAAACGGATTAAAATAAAAATATCAATATATAACATGGAATACAATTTTAGAGAAATAGAGCCGAAATGGCAGAAATATTGGGTGGAGCATCAGACTTACAAGGTTGTGGAAAACAAAGAAAAGGAGAAGTTCTACGTGCTCAACATGTTTCCTTACCCCAGTGGTGCAGGACTTCATGTAGGACATCCGCTAGGTTACATTGCTTCGGATATTTACGCACGTTACAAACGTCTGCAAGGATTTAACGTGTTGAATCCCATGGGATACGATGCTTACGGACTTCCGGCCGAGCAATATGCCATACAGACGGGGCAACACCCGGCCGTTACCACGGCTACCAATATCAACCGCTACCGTGAACAGTTGGACAAGATTGGTTTTTGCTTCGACTGGGATAGGGAAGTACGTACTTGCGACCCGGCCTATTACCATTGGACGCAATGGGCTTTCCAGAAGATGTTCGACAGTTATTATTGCAATGACAGGCAGCAAGCACGCCCTATTGAAGAACTGGTGAAGGCATTTGATAAAAATGGTACGGAAGGCTTGAACGTGGCTTGTAGCGAGGAACTGCGGTTCACTGCCGACGAATGGAAAGCCATGGACGAAAAGAAACAGCAGGAGACGCTCATGAATTACCGCATCGCCTATTTGGGCGAAACGATGGTGAACTGGTGTCCGAAACTCGGTACGGTACTGGCCAACGACGAGGTAGTGGACGGTGTGAGCGAACGCGGAGGTTATCCCGTCGTTCAGAAAAAGATGCGCCAATGGTGCCTGCGTGTCAGTGCATACGCCCAACGCTTATTGGATGGATTGGACACGGTGGAGTGGACGGATTCATTGAAAGAAACGCAACGCAACTGGATAGGACGCTCTGAAGGCACAGAAGTGCAATTCAAAATAAAAGACAGCGATAAGGAATTCACGATCTTTACCACACGGGCCGACACCATGTTCGGCGTCACGTTCATGGTATTGGCTCCCGAAAGCGAATGGGTACCGGAAGTTACGACCGAAGCCCAAAAGGCAGAAGTGGAAGCTTATCTCGATGCCACCAAAAAACGTACGGAACGCGAACGTATCGCCGACCGCC